>OJSP01000015.1_pt1 | contig 245840 bp, 279 predicted proteins | sample 1599561 | NCBI WGS metagenome assembly OJSP01 (sample SAMN04168659, study PRJEB22393) | human gut metagenome | biome: human gut microbiome; feature: stool | host: Homo sapiens | collected 2014-05-12
TTGAGCTGGACGGTGGCAAGGTCAATAAGGATTTCGTACAGCAGATCGTACAGACACTTGGGCTGGATGAGCGTCTGGATGCGCTGCCCAATCAACTCTCCGGCGGTCAGCAGCAGCGAGTAGCCATTGCCCGTGCGCTGGCGGCAGCACCCGCTATCATTCTGGCAGATGAACCCACCGGCAATCTGGATTCCAAAACCAGCCAGGATGTATTGAGCCTTTTGAAAGTCACCGGTCAAAAGTTCGCCCAGACCATCGTCATGATCACTCACAACGAAGAAATTGCGCAGATGGCAGACCGCATTATCCGCATCGAAGATGGTCGGATCGTCTCCCGGAACTAACGGGAGGTGGCTGCGATGAATGTCAAAAACAGAAAATGTATTCGAAAGCTCAGCTTAAAATCTCTTTATGCGAACCGTCGCCGCAATCTGATCGCTATTTTTGCCATTGCGCTGACAACGCTGCTATTTACGTCCATGTTCACCATTGTCTTGTCGTTGAACGCCAGTTATGAAACCTACCAGTTTCGGCAGGTAGGCGGCTATGCACACGGCACCTTTAAGGATGTTTCCCCCGAGCAGGCGGAACGTATCGCTGCCCACCCAAAGGTAAAGGCTACGGGGGTACGGAAGGCAATCGGCATCACTGCGGAGGGGGTCTTTGCCAAAATACCGGCAGAGATCAGCTACATGGATGCCAACTGCACCAAATGGAGCTATGCCACCCCCACTACCGGGCGGATGCCCGAAAGCGGCAAAGAGGCGGCCATGGATACGGCAGCGTTGCAGCTGCTTGGCGTAACGCCGGAGCTGGGCGCCGAGGTCACGGTTTCCTATTCCATTACGGACAAGGATCAAACCGCCTTTACTGTAACGGATACCTTTACGCTGGTGGGCTATTGGAACTATGATGAACTAATGCCTGTTCATTACATCAACATCAGCCGTGATTACGCAGATGATATCGAAGCGCAGGCAGTGAAAACAGGTTTACAGCCTTTCCGCACCGATTTGAATGTCATGCTGGCCTCCGGCACAAACATTCAAGGGCAGATGGAGCAGGTGGATACCGATCTCGGCTACACATGGGACAGCTATACCGATCCCAACAGCGTTCGAATCGGCGTCAACTGGGGATATACCTCATCCCAGCTGGAGTCGCAGCTCGATCCGGAGCTGATGGTCGCCATAGCAGCTTTTTTGCTGCTGGTGATTTTCACGGGGTATCTTATCATCTATAACATTTTCCAGATCTCTGTTGCAGGGGATATCCGGTTTTACGGACTTCTGAAAACCATTGGCACAACGCCCCGGCAGCTCAAACGCATCATTCGCCAGCAGGCACTTCTGCTTTGTCTGATCGGTATTCCGGCGGGGCTGCTGCTGGGCTACGGCATCGGCGCTGTTCTGGTGCCGGTTGTCTTGCGCTCCACCCAGTTGGAGGTGGGCATCACGACCATCAGCACCTCGCCTGTGATCTTTGTTGGCTCCGTGCTGTTTGCCCTGTTGACGGTGCTCCTGTCCTGTTCCAAGCCCGGAAAAATGGCAGCCAGGGTCTCTCCGGTGGAGGCTACCAAATATACGGATGCAATGCAGACTAAGAAAAAACAGCGCAGCACCCGGGGGGCGAAGCTCCATCAGATGGCCTTTGCCAATCTGGGACGAAACAAGAAAAAGACGGTGCTGGTGGTGGTGTCTCTGGCACTGTCGGTGACACTGTTCAATGCGCTGTGTGCCTTTGTGGGCGGCTTCAGCATGGAGAAGTATGTATCCTTCATGACCTGCGCCGATTTTATCGTCAGCACGCCCGACTATTTCCGTTACAACCCGGCGGATGAATTCATCACGCCGGAACAGATCGAAGAGATCGCAGCAAACACAAAGTCCAGTCTTTCCGGCACGGGATATGCTGTGCGAAAACCCGTATATCTTTGGATGACGGAGGATGCTCTGCGGCAGGACTATGCAAGGTACGAAAGTGCTGAGCAGTTGGACAGCCATATGAGCCGCATGGAGCACCGGGGCGATATGGTGATGGGAGATACCAGAATCGAGGCTCTGGATAACAGCCTGTTTGACAAGCTGCAAGTGTTCGACGGAGATATTTCTCCTATGCTGGAGCCAAACAATAACGCTATTGCCATTGCGGTTTCCTTAGATGACTACGGTAATCTGCCCAATCCTGAATACTACCCCAAGGTGGGAGACACGATCACCGCCACCTATGCGGACGATGTGAAATATATCGACAGCCGCACCGGGGAACTCCGCACCGAAGATACACCGGAGGAGTACTTTCAGGAAAAACTGTATGGAGCTAGAGATGTAGAGTACACGGTCTGCGCCTTGGTAGAGCTTCCGTATTCCATGAGTTATCGTTATGGTGGTATTGGATATGAGACAGTTTTGTCTGTGGATACCGCACAGAGGGACAGCGGCGGTGCGGCCATTCCGATGCTCTACCTGTTCGACACAGCAGACGACGCAGACGAGGCCGAAGCAGAGCAATATCTATCGAAGCTCACTGCCGGTGAGTTTTCACCCTTGATGTATGAAAGCAAGGCCACGGCTCGCTCTGAGTTTGCTCAGTTCCGGCAGATGTTCCTTCTGGTAGGTGGTATCCTCTGTGCTATCATCGGGCTGGTGGGACTCTTAAATTTCTTCAACGCCATGATGACCAGTATTCTTTCCCGCCGCCGTGAATTTGCTGTGCTTCAGGCTGTAGGAATGACGAACCGGCAGCTCAAAACCATGCTGATCTACGAGGGATTGTTTTACGCAATGTCCTCCGTATCGGCGGCCTTTATTCTGTCGCTGGCGGTGGGACCTCTTGCAGGAAAAATGCTGGGCAGTATGTTCTGGTTCTTTGAGTATCGATTCACCATTCTGCCTGTCCTGCTGACAATTCCGGTATTTCTTCTGCTGGGGTGGCTGATCCCCTGCATGATGTATGACAACGCAGCAAAATGCAGCGTTGTAGAGCAATTAAGGGATGCTCAATAACTGTTAAGCAAAAACGGCCCTCTGCCAATGAAAAGGCAGAGGGCTGAAATTTCATCTAATGTTATATCCCATATCAAGTCTGCGCATCCAATTGAAATATGCCGCTCAGATAAACTTGGGATCAAAGAAAAAAATAAGTCGAGGGAATTTCCCTCGACTTATTTTTTTCGTGCCCTGTACCGACCGGCCTGCCCCATAGGTCACATTGTGTACCTATGAACATGAACCCTTGAGTTTCGGGGATTTTCAGCAAATTAGCGCTTGGAGAACTGAGGCGCGCGACGTGCAGCCTTGAGACCGTACTTCTTGCGCTCCTTCATACGAGGATCGCGCGTGAGGAAGCCGGCCTTCTTCAGGACGGTGCGGTACTCGGGGTTGACCAGCAGCAGGGCGCGGGCCACGCCGTGGCGCAGAGCGCCGGCCTGACCGGACACGCCGCCGCCCTCGACGGTGGCAACGATGTCGACCTTGCCGAGCTCCTCGGTCGCGGCGAGGGGCTGACGGACGACCATCTTCAGGGTCTCGAGACCGAAATACTCGTCGATGTCGCGGCCGTTGATGGTGATAGCGCCGGTGCCGTTCTGGAAGAGGCGAACGCGGGCGACGGAGGACTTTCTACGGCCGGTGCCGTACAGATAAGGCTTCTTGGACTGATACATTCTTCTCTTCCTCCTTAGACTTCGTAGGCTTCGGGCTTCTGGGCCTGCTGCTCGTGGGTGTCACCAGCGTAGATGTGCAGGCGCTTCAGGGAGTCCTTGGTCACGGTGTTGCGGGGCATCATGCCGCGCACAGCCACGCGCATCGCAAGCTCGGGCTTCTCCTGCATGAGGATGCGATACTTGGTCTCCTTCAGACCGCCGACCCAGCCGGAGTGCGTACGATAGTACTTCTGCTCCATCTTGTTGCCGGTGAGGATGGCCTTGGAAGCGTTGATGATGATGACGTTGTCGCCGCAGTCGGCGTGCGGGGTGTAGGTGACTTTGCGCTTGCCGCGGAGCAGATCAGCCGCAGCAACGGCGGTCTTGCCCATGGGCTTGCCGGCAGCATCGATGACGTACCACTTACGCTCGATGTTGCCCTTGTTCGCCATAAAAGTGGACATGGTGTGTTTCCTCCATATTGATCTATGAATGAAAGCTTGTGCTTTACATTTTTGTTGTCCCTTGGTAAAATCGGAACGAGTTTATTTATAGCATCTGGGCGCGAGAATGTCAACACCATTTTAATTTAGCGCAAGCAATGCTCGTAAATTCTCTCGTTTTCTTTGATTATCTCTCAATTTCTCAAATCGCAAAATCGAAATTCTTTTATTTTTCGCAAGGAGCTGTACCTATGCAGGAAATCTTGGGCCTCGTGCGCCGCTGCGTTACGGACTACGACATGATCCAGGAGGGCGAGACGGTCGCCGTCGGCGTCTCCGGCGGCAAGGACTCGCTCGTCACGCTCACCGCGCTCGCGCGCCTTTCCAAATTCTACCAGAAGCCGTTCAAGGTCGCGGCCATCACGGTCGAAACGGGTGTGCCGGGCATGAGCTTTGATGCCGTGGCCGACTATTGCGCGGCGCTCGGTGTCGAGTACATCCGCGTGAACGTGCCGATCTACGAGATCGTGTTTTTGGAGCGCAAGGAGAAAAATCCCTGCTCGCTGTGCGCCAAGCTCCGCCGCGGTGCGCTTTCGACCGCGATGAACGAGCACGGCATCAAAACGATCGCGCTCGGCCACCACTACGACGACGCGGTCGAAACACTTTTGATGAATCTCCTCTTTGAGGGCCGCATCGGCTGCTTCCAGCCCGTGACATACCTGAGCCGCTCGGACGTGACGCAGATCCGCCCGCTGCTCTATGTGAAGGAGCAGCAGGTGCGCAATGTCGCGGCAAAGCTCGATCTTCCCATCGTGCACAATCCCTGCCCTGCCAACGGTGAAACGCGCCGTCAGGAGGTCAAGGAACTCATCGAGTCGCTCTCCGAGCGCTACCCAGACCTCAAGCAGAAGCTCTTTGGCGCGATGCAGCGGTATCCGCTGTACGGCTGGGATACAAAAAATTCGGAAAAGTGACGTCGTCACTTTTCCGAGAATATTTCACTGCGCTTTGTGCCTCGGTTGGCCGCTGAAAGCGGCCAATTCGACACACGCTTCGCGCAAAGTGTTTTCTGCCACGCGCATGTCGCGGCAAAAAACGATTAAAATTTTTTCGTGCCTATGGGCACGAAACTCTACGAGGCTTTTGTTCTATGTACATTAAATAAACACCAGTCTCAGCAAGATCAGCAGTGCGAGGCCCGGCACGCCGAGGACGGCGATGACGAGGGCGTTGAAGAGATTCAGCCCCAGCGACAGCTTGGCGAGCACGCCGAGCGCGCTTAGAATGCCGAGCAGCGCAAAGCCGAGCAGCGTGTTGACGAGCAGCTTGCCCGCAAGCTTCAACGGCGCGGCGAACAGCCTGAGCACCGCGAGCAGCGCAAACACGGCAAACAGGACAAGCAGTATTTTTTCTGTTATCCCCATTTTGCGACCCCCTCGCTGCACGTTTTGTACACGGCTTCGCCGCTGCGCTCCTTGATCTGGCGCAGCAGGTAGTCATAGCGTGAGAGCTCGGCGTTGATCTCATACACGCAGGCGTCGACGAGCTCCGGCGCGCAGACCGCGTTGAAGCGCGCGTACGCCTGCGACAGCGCGACACGCGTGTCGCGCAGCTCGCTGAACAAGTCCTGCATGGATGCATCGCGCGCGACGTCACAGCGCAGCAAATTGACCTTTCGCATGTTTTCGCCCTCCCATACCTCTGCAATGTCAGTGTATGGAAAGTGTGGACAAATATTCCTCTTTTCAAACAAGGAGCCAAGTATGGAGCATGAAGATTATATGCGCGAGGCGCTGTCTCTCGCGCGCGAGGCCGCACAGGAAGGTGAGGTGCCCGTCGGCTGTGTCATCGTCAAAGACGGCGAGATCATCGGCCGGGGCCGCAACCGGCGTGAGGAACTGCAACGCACCTCCTCGCACGCAGAGATGGAAGCCATCGCACAGGCAAATGAACGTCTGCGCTCCTGGCGGCTCGACGGCTGCACGCTCTACGTGACGCTCGAGCCCTGCCCGATGTGTGCGGGCGCGATCGTCAATGCGCGCATCCCGCGCGTCTACTATGGCGCGCGCGACGAGGCGATGGGCGCCTGCGGCGGCGTGCTGAACCTCTTTATGGAGCGCTTTCCCTTCCGCCCCGCGCTCGTGGGCGGCATTCTGAAAGACGAATGCCGCGCCGTGCTGGCCGATTTTTTCCGCACGCTGCGTTCGTAAAGTGATTTCGCTTTCGCGCGTCATTTGACCGCCGGTCAGGAATTGCTACTGCGTCATTACTGCGTCCGAGATATAGACAGTTTGGCACAGTCTTGCACAGTCCCGTGCAAGCTGCAAACGACTGTGGCGCAAGGATTTTCCTTGATTTGCAAGGGTTTCCGGATCTTCTTTCTATTTAACACTTTTGTAACACTTTCCCTCGAACTTTGTTAACATGCGTCCTTTATCTTAATCCTTGCAAGAGACAATAGCTTCTTTTCATCCAATCTTCCATCTTATAAGAAAAGGGACGCCGTGAGGCGTCCTTTTTCGTTATATTCTGATGTAGGATGGCGTCACGGATCGAAGTCCGCCGCCGCGCCGATACCGAGCGCGATGCACGCGCCGCCGGCGTAGAAGAGGATCTCGGCAAGCGTCGGGCACGCGGCCAAGGCCGCCGCGCAAAGGATGACGCTCATCGTGCTCGCGGGCATCAGCAGCCGCGGCGCGCCGCCGCGGAAAGCAAAGGCCGCAAATTCGAGCAGCAGCACCGTCAGCGCCGCGAGCGCCAGCGTTTCGACATAGTAATGACGCAGAATCGGATCCGCCGCGTGCTCGCGGTAGAAGAGGATCAGCGCAAGCACCATCGCGCACACAGGCACGAGCAGCGCAACGCCTGGGAACTCCGCCTTGCGGCGCAGCGCGGTCGTAGCGTACAGCAGGCATGCCGCGCCGACTGCCAGAAAAACGGACAGGATCATCGTAAGCGTCGTGCGGAGCGAGAACACCAACGAGCACACCGCCGAGCCGATCAGGGCAAAGCTGCCGAGCACCATCAGCAAGACCGCAAGCGTCGAGCGGTCAAAGGCGAAGTAGAGGTCCATGCTGCCGCACAGCTCGCGCTGAGCGGGATAGCGCCGCGCCATAATGACCGCGATGACCGCTGCGACGACGAGCACCGCAGGCAGCACCATCGTGTTTAAGTCCATCGGGACGGGAAGTCCGTCCGCGTCAAAGCCGACTGCCGGCAGGCGGAGGCGTGCCAGCGCCGCTGCCGCAGAAAAAAGCACCAGCAAAAGCCAATGAAGAATTTTCACAAAACCGAACCCTTTCTTTTTCCGGAATACGGCGCGCACAGCGCCGGAAAACATCTATTTATTGATGATAGCACACTCATCCCCGTTTGTCCATGAATCATTTTGCGGACAAGTCGGTCATACACTGATAAAAACACTGTCACTTAAGCATCGCGGTCGTGGGCCGCAGGGAGGAACACGCCTTGAAACAGCTTCTTCGCATCACGATATTATTGATCGGCCTCATCTGGATCCTCGCCTGGGCGGCGGCAGGCCGCTTTGACGACACGCCGAACACACAGGACGGCTCGGAATCTCCCCTGCCGAGCGGTGAGATCGCCGCCCCCGGCGAGCGCGACAGCGCAAAAACGCTGCGCGTCCAAATTCAGGGCGAGGTCCAGGAGATGGACATGGGCACATACCTTCTCGGCGTGCTGCGCGCGGAAATGCCCGCCTCGTTTGAGGAGGAGGCGCTCAAGGCACAGGCCATCGCCGCGCGCACCTACACGCTCTATCGCATCCGCGGCGGCGGCAGCGCGAACCACCCTGACGCCGACGCCTGCGACGATCACACCTGCTGCAAGGCGTACATAAATGCCGAACAGGCCGCGGCCAACTGGGGCGGCATGGCCGTCTACTATGAGGAAAAGCTCGCCCGTGCCGTGAGCGAGACGGACGGCGAGGTCATCTTGTATGACGGCGCGCCCATCCTTGCCGTGTTCTTCTCGTCCGCCGACGGCAGCACGCAGGGCGCAGGCGACGTGTGGATGAACGATCTGCCGTATCTCCAAAAGGTCGATAGCCCCGAGACGGAAGAGCTCGTACCGAACTACTACTCGGTCGCAACGTTCACGGCAGCGGAATTCAAGTCTCTCATCCTCGCCGCCAAGCCGGACGCCGACCTCTCCGGCAGCCCCGAGGGATGGATCCGCGATATCGTGCGAAACGACTCGGACTATGTCGCCTCCGTCACGGTCGGCGGCGTCAAGCTGCGCGGCAATGACCTGCGCACGATTCTCTCGCTGCGCTCGCCGTCGTTCACCGTGGAATACAAGGACAATGCCTTTACCTTCCACGTCACAGGCTACGGCCACGGCGTCGGCATGAGCCAGTACGGCGCAAATATCCTCGCCAAGCAGGGCCTTTCCGCCGAGGAAATCGTGCAGCACTATTTTTCGAACACCACCGTCGGCTATTATGACGGCTGAGGCATCGCGGATATTGCAAAGCGGCGGAAAAATTGCTATAATATTAAAATAAAATACGCAAGGAGGCGGGAGAAATGAAGAGCAAGCGTTTTTTGTGTCTGCTGCTTGTATTGCTGATGGTCTTCTCCCTCACCCCCAGCGAAACGAGGGCCGAGACGACTGTCTATTTCACCGCCGTCAACGACCAGCTTTTGCCAGATCTGAGCGATGAGACGATGCCGTTCTGGTCGGGTGGGCGGCTGTATGTCCCCTCCACGGTCATCACCGGCACGGACTTGGGCCTTTTCTACTCCCGCAGCCGCGACAAGAGCACCGCCGTCGTCTACCGGCAGGGCAGCGCACTGACGTTCAACTTCGCCGCCGGCACCGTCGCTGACCAGAACGACCGCCAGTACAGCGGTCCTGCCATCGTGCGCAGCGACGTTGTGTTCCTGCCGCTCGACCTTTTGACGCAGTTTTTCTCGCTCGATTATAGCTACACGCGCGTGACCTATGGTTACCTGGTCCGCGTCAAAAGTAATACGGTCGTGCTTTCCGACGCGAAGTTCATCGACGCCGCGGCTATGTCCATGGAGCAGCGCTACAACGAATATATGAAGACGCACAGCGAGTCGAACGATCCCGGCAACACACCGAATCAGAACACCGACGGCGACCGCGACCTTGTCTGTCTCGCGCTGCGTGTGACGGACGAAAAGAGCGCAAACGCCCTGCTCGACACGCTCGCAAGCGACAACGCGACGGCGACGTTTCTCTTCTCGGAAGAGCAGCTTTCCTCGCTCGGCGATCTGCTGCGCCGTGTCGTCATCAGCGGCAACGCCGCCGCGCTGCGCATCGACGCTTCCGGCGGCAGCTCACGCACGGTCAGCGCGATCGAGCGCGCAAACAACGCGCTATGGGCCGCGTGCAACGAAAAAGCGCGGCTCGTCGCGCTCTACGGCGCGTCGGACAAGACGCTGCGCGCCGTGCGCGCCGCGGGCTACTGCCCCATTGACTTTGACCTGGATTACAGCGGCGGTCTTCCCACCGCGGCGCAGGCCGCCAGCAGCATCGCGCGTCAGGCCCGCTCCGGCGGGTGCATCGCCTATCTCGGCGCTGACACCGCCGTGCAGGCAGATTGGAGCACGCTGCTCTCTCGCCTCCGCTCGTCCTCGCGTCTCATCACGGCGCTCAACGAGCTCGCGGTCACAAAGGACGCGTGACGGTTTTACAAATTGTTCAGGAAACACGCACAGTTTTGCGTATAATAAACAATAACACAGAAGAAAGACACACGCTTGTGTGAAGGAGGAAACCAGCATGGCACGCAATATTCTTGTCGTGGAGGACGACAATAATATTTCCAACCTCATTAAGATGTATCTCGACAAAGAGGGCTTCGACGTCCGCATCGCCGCCGACGGCGGCAAGGCCGTGGAGGAATTCAAGGAAAAAGAGCCCGACCTTGTGCTGCTCGACGTGATGCTCCCCGTGCTCGACGGCTGGGGCGTGTGCGCCAAGATCCGCGAGACGTCCAAGTGCCCGATCATCATGCTCACCGCCAAGGGCGAGGTCAACGACCGCATCCACGGCCTTGAGATGGGTGCGGACGACTATGTCGTCAAGCCCTTTGAAATGAAGGAGCTGCTCGCGCGCATCAACGCCGTGCTGCGCCGCAGTGAGATCCCCGAGGACACGCACAAGCGCCTCACGTTCGACAAGCTCATCATCGACCTCGACTCCTACGAGCTCATCGTCGACGGCAAGAAGATCGACACGCCGCCCAAAGAGCTGGAGCTTCTCTACCACCTTGCCGCCACGCCGAACCGCGTCTACACGCGCAACCAGCTGCTTGACGAGGTGTGGGGCTTCGACTACTTCGGCGATTCGCGCACGGTGGACGTACACGTCAAGAGGCTCCGCGAAAAGGTCGAAAACGTCAGCGACCAGTGGGCGCTCAAGACCGTCTGGGGCGTCGGGTATAAATTCGAAGTGAAGTAATTCAGTATGCCGGAAGAAAACAAAGAGAAAACACAGAAAAAGCGCTGGACGCTCAAAAAGGTCAAGACCCGCTGCCGCACGATCTACTGGCAGAATTTTCTGCTTACGGCAAGCGTCGTCATGCTGACGCTGGCGCTGCTCGGCAGCGCGTTCTTCGCGCTGACGTATTCCTACGCCATCGACGAGCGCAGCGAGCAGATGCAGAGCAAGGCGACGGTCGTGTCGCACATGGTGTCGTCCTACATGGAAAACGGCTCGCTCACAGGGCTGCGTGAGCTGGCAGACTTCGCTTCGAACGTGACGGATGCAGAATTTCTCATCTGCAACTCGGACGGCAACCTGCTGCTGACGACCGATACAACTCTCGTCAACCGCGTGCTGACCGTGCCGCAGGACGTGGCCGAGGGCGCGATGAGCGATGACACCTACGCCGTACGCACCACACTCGGCGACATCTATGAGGACACGCACTTCGTCGTCGGCGTGCCGATCGTGAGCGAGGGCGCAACCGTCGGCTTTGTGCTGGCGGTGACCGGCGCACGGGCGCTGACGACGATGTGGCGCACGTTCATCGGATTGTTTTTCATGACGGCGGTGACGGTACTGCTGCTCTCGTTCGTCGTGAGCGCGTGGGTCAGCATGCGCCAGTCGCGCCCCATCCACGAGATGGCGGAGGCGACACGCCGCTTCGCCGAGGGCAATTTCGACGTGCGCATGCACAACTACGAGGGTGTGACGGAGATCTCCGAGCTCGCCGAGTCGTTCAACAACATGGCGGACTCCTTACAGGAGACCGAACGCCAGCGCCGCGAGTTCATCGCGAACGTCTCCCATGAGTTAAAGACCCCGATGACGACCATTGCAGGCTACACCGACGGCATCTTAGACGGCACGATCCCGCCCGAGCAGGAACAGCAGTATCTGCGCATTATCTCGGACGAGGCGCGGCGGCTTTCCCGTCTCGTGCGCCGCATGCTTGAGGTCTCGCAGCTCCAGTCGCGCGACCTGACGCGCACGAAGGCGCCGTTCGATGTGTGCGAGAGCATGCGCCGCGTGCTCATTTCGATGGAGAAGAAGATCACCGACCGCGGGCTCGATGTCGACGCTGACATTCCCGACAGCGGTATCATGGTGCTCGGCGACAACGATCTCATCACGCAGGTCATCTACAACCTGCTCGAAAATGCGGCAAAATTCGCCCGCAAGGGTTCGGCGCTCTACCTCGGCGTGACGACGCTCAACGGCAAGGCGCTGATCTCGGTTCGCAACGAGGGCGGCACCATCCCCGCCGAGGAGATCCCGCTGCTGTTCGAGCGCTTCCACAAGAGCGACAAATCCCGCTCCGAGGATAAGGACGGCGTGGGTCTTGGGCTCTACGTGGTCAAAACCATTCTGGACCAGCACAAGGAGCACATCGCCGTCACAAGCGAAAACGGCCTGACGACGTTCACCTTCAGCGTGACGCTCGCCGGCGGGCAGACCGCGCAGTAAGTCTCAACAGGAGAAACACGCTATGGATCACGAGAATCAGGAGTTATCCCCGACGGTCAGCCAGAGCGGCGAGCCGCAGGAGGTCGTGCTGCGCTATGAAGCGCCCGTCACGCCCATCGTGGAGCGCTACGTGCAGCCGACACCGCTGCCCGGACAGCCGAAGAAGCATACATCACCGCGCAAAAAGCGGAAAGGGCTTAAGATCTTCCTTTTCTGCATGCTCGGCCTTCTCCTCGTCAGCGGCGTCGTCACGGCGCTGTGGCTCGGCGGCGCGTTCGACGATCACCGTTCCTATCACGACGATGATTTTGAGCAGCGCCATGACGAGGATTATTACGACAACAGCGAGCATGGCGAAACGACCATCAAGCGCCTGCCCAACACCGATCAGGTCAAGCTCCGCTACAACGAAAGCCACGGCGAGGCGCTGACGATCCAGGAGATCTACCAGAAAGTCAATCCCTCCACCGTCACAGTGCTCACCGGCAACCGCGACGGCAGCGCCATGGTCGGCACCGGCGTCATCTTCACCGAGGATGGCTATATCCTCACGAACGCCCACGTCATCGCGGGCGGCTCGGAGTGCTACGTCGTGCTCGACACGGGTGAGGATTACCGTGCGTGCCTTTTGGGGCTCGACGAAGAAAAGGACCTCGCCGTCATCAAGATCGCGGCCAGCGGCCTTCCCGCCGCGGAATTCGGCGACTCTGACGCGCTGACGGTCGGCGATCCGGTGTTCGCCATCGGCAACCCGCTCGGCGTGGAGCTGCGCGGCACGCTGACCGACGGCATCGTCTCCGCCATCAACCGCGACGTGTACGTCGACGGCGTGACGATGACGCTCATTCAGACGAATGCCGCGCTCAACAACGGCAACTCCGGCGGCCCGCTCATCAACGTGTACGGACAGGTCGTCGGTATCAACACGATGAAGATGGGCTCGTCCTCCACCACGAGCGTGGAGGGCCTCGGCTTTGCCATTCCCATCGCCTCGACCGCCTATATGATCAATGACCTGATCGCCTACGGTGAGGTACACGGCGAGGTGATGATCGGCATTTCGGTGCAGCCCGTTCCCGTCACGGCAGAAAATGGCGAGAGCGCGCTTCTCGTCATGGAGGTCACGCCCGGCGGCCCCGGTGAGGAGGCCGGCATCCAGAAGGGTGACCTTATCGTAGCGGCCGACGGCGAAGCGTTGACAAAGTCCACCGACCTTCTGCGTGTCCGCCGCCGCCATGAAGCAGGCGAAACGCTCAAGCTCTTAGTCGAGCGCGACGGCAAGCGCTTCACCGCAGACGTTGTTTTACGCGAAAGCGACACATGAGGATATCGACATGAAGAAAAAGCAATTTGCGCTCGGCTCGCTGCTCCTCGGCGCCGTCTCATGGCTCTGCCTGCGGGGATTGCAGCACATTGAGCGCCGCATGAAAAAGAAACAGGAAAAGTAAAAAAGCAACGATCCCCGTCCGGCGGAACCTTCCGCCGGACGGGGATCGTTTTGTACTCTTTGTCATTATCTTTTTTGTGCTTGCGGCGCTGGTCCTGCTCATGTCATTGTATGCGGCCCATTGCGTCGTCGCTGGCGGAATGGAAATCGGCAGCATTGAATCCGTAGGCGGTAAAACGCTGGAAGAAGGCTACTATCAGGAGCTTGCCACCGTCTATGCAGGTTATGCGGCCATGATCCGCGCGACCGGCATCTTTTTCTCTTCGATCCTCGCCTACATCTGGCTTAAAAATTGAGGCTCGCCATGAAAGAATGGCAAAAACTGCTCCAAGCAATACGATGACAGCTTTGTTTTCTGTCCCGACTGCGGTGAAAGGCTATCTCCCTCCGCGCCAAAAATTTCTAAGCGAAACGCCCTGCTCATCGTTTGTATCGCCGCTGCTTTGCTGATCGCCGGCGGCTCGGTACACGAGCTCTCGCAGGTCAAAAGCCAAAAGGACGCCATCGAGCAGAGCAAATACGATCGTGCGCTTCAAGAATATCTGAGTACCCCTACGACCGGCGACTTGACCATTTTGTCCGACTGGACAACGCGGACGAGCCGAAACTATCTCTATATCGAAGGGACCGTGAAAAACACCAGCTCCAAAGATGTCCGCTACTATGAGATCGGCTCAAATTTTTGGACCGCAGCGGAAATGTCGTCGACACCGACTGGACAAACGGCACGGATCTGGACGCCGGTGATTCCCAGCGATTTGAGAGCATCCGCGCAAAAAATCTCGGTGGCTTTACCTGCACCGTTGAAAAGGGTGGTGCGGCTACAATTTCATTCTCAGAACACTCCATTTCTGATTGATCCTTCTACTTAACTTACAGTCCCGAGAAAACAAAAGCTGTGAATGATGGCGAAAAGCTTGCCGGCTATTGTTATGATATAAAAGCTTCGGATGATCCTGACGCCTCGGCTTTTGGATATGCTTTTGTCAGTGACGATACTTTCTCTGTCGTCATTCTTTCCGACCCTGAGCTGTCATTTGCGTTCACTGCAAGTGATAAGTCATAAACCTCTTATTAAAAGAGCCACGGAGTATCTCTCCGTGGCTCTTTACGTCTTTCGCTTTTCACACCCTATAAATCTTCCGTTGTAAACGGATGCGGTCCGCGATCATGGCGATAAACTCGCTGTTGGTCGGCTTTCCTTTCGTGTTGGATACCGTGTAGCCAAAATAGCGCTGGAGCGTCTCAAGGTCGCCGCGGTCCCACGCGACCTCGATCGCATGGCGCACCGCGCGCTCAACGCGCGAGGGCGTGGTGCTGTAGCGGCGCGCGACCTCGGGATAGAGCACCTTTGTCACGGCGTTGATGACATCCATGTCCTGCACGGCGATGACGATGGCCTCGCGCACGTACTGATAGCCCTTGATGTGCGCGGGCACGCCGACCTCGTGGATCACTGCCGTGACCTCGCGCTCAAGCGCCTGCGACTCGTCCTCGCTCTCCTCACCCTCGTTGACCGCACGGCGCATCTGGTCTAAAAGCGAGGTCAGCTCGCAGGGCTTGGGCATGAAGAACGATACGCCGCGGCTCATCGCCTGCGACACGATCTGATCGCGATAAAGAGCCGAGACGACAACTGTCTTCATCTGCACCTTGTCCTTCGCCGCCTGCTCGAGCACGCCAAAGCCGTCAAGTCCCGGCAGCAAAAGATCCATCACAAGAAGCTGCGGCTTTCGCTCCGCTATATCCTGCGCCGCAGCCAGTCCGTCGGCTGCGCATCCCACTACGTCGAACTCACCCGTTGCTTCCAATGCCTGTTTCAGTGCTGTGCGGAACTCCTCGTTTGCGTCCGCTAATACGACCGTGATCCTCTTGTCCATGTCATCCCGTCCTTTTCACACAAGTTTTCGCCGACCCAGCCGGCCAGCTTCAGCAGCAAAATGTGACGTCTTCGTTCTGCCATGGCTCTAAGCTAACATATTTGGACAGCGTTTTCAAGCGAGTTATGTCGAATTTAACCATCTTTTTCTAACTTTTTGCATGAGAATTTGGTTGTTTTTACGCTATCTTAACACAATCTTTCTACTATATGGGTAGGTTATTCACTCGAAAGCCCCGCCGCAGAGAGCATATTTTCGATAAAAATGCCATAACCTCTTGACGGATCATCCAGCAGGACGTGCGTGACCGCGCCAATGATCTTGCCATCCTGCAAAATCGCGCTGCCGCTCATTCCCTGCACCACGCCGCCGCTCTGCGCAAGAAGCTCCTCGTCCGTCACGCGCAGCATCAGATTTCGCGTGCTGCCGGACGGCGAATAGATTTTTTCGATCTCAATATCATACTCGCGTGTTTCATTGCCGGAAACGGTGGCTAAGATCGCCGCCCTGCCGGTCTTGATCTCATCCTTTTTTGCGATCGGCAGCGCCGCACCGGTGATCTTTGCCGCGTCCTCTGCCGAGAGCTTGCCGAAAATGCCGCATTCGGTGTTGGCGTAAAGCGTTCCGCTGTCGCGCGTCAGGTCAAAGTCGCCCTTGAGCTCGCCGGGCGAGGCGCGCTCGCCTTTTTTCACCGCCTTGACCGAGGCGTCCATGATGCTGCCGTGGTCGAGCGGCAGGAGCTGCCCCGTGTCCACATCCGTGACCCCGTGGCCCAGCGCGCCGAACGTGCCGCTCTGCGGATCAAAGAAGGTCATCGTGCCGATACCCGCCATACTGTCGCGCACCCAGGCGCCGAGGCGGTACTCGCCGTCCTCATCCTTCTCCGGCTCTGCGCTCAGTTCGATCGTGCGGCTGCCGCGCTTGACGGTCAGCGCCGCGGCGTCCTCGCCGTTTTCTGCCAGAAGCTGACGGAATTCCTCAATGGTATCCAGACTCTGCCCGCAGATGGCGGTGATGACGTCGCCCTCCTTGAGTCCGCAGTCCTTCGCCGGACTTTCCCCATCGGAAAAGCCGACGACGAGCACGCCATCGGAAAAGAGCTTAACGCCGACGGTCTGTCCGACGGGGATCAGCTCGCTGACCGTCCGGTCCGCCGCCTGCGCAGACGGCATTGCGATCGCGGCGGCGGCAAAAAATCCCAGCAGGATCGCCGCCGCTCGCTTTTTTGTGCGATGCGTTCCATCCATTCTCTCACCCCTTTAAAAAATACGGGCGGACGGCGCGCCCTGTGCGCGCAGGACGCTGCCGTCCGCCCAATGCCGGAAATTTTTTCTTTCTCATTTCTTTTTCTCTGTCCGGCGCATTTACTTTCTGCGCTTCGGGCAAAATTAAAAGGTGCAAAAATTTGATGTGCTGGCATCGCTTTTTGAAATGGCGCTGTAAATGCGGACAAAAAAATTCCGCAGACCAAAGTCTGCGGAATTTTGGGAATTGTTTCCATTTAACGCTCGCGGTTGAAAATTTTGAAGATGTCGTCGAACGGATCGGGCTCATCTTCGTGCTTAGCCTCTTCCTCGGCCTTTTCCTTGTCGAAGTCGAGCGGCGCAAGACCGGCAGCAACGCTCTCGCCGCTCTGCTCGGCAGGCTTCTTATCCTTGTTGAAGTCCAGCGCGCCGGGCGCCTTGTCAAAGCCCGTGGCGATGACGGTGACGCGGATCTCGTCGTCGAGCGTCTCGTCGAACGTCGCGCCGAAGATCGTGAGCGCGTCGGGATGCACAGCCTCCTGCACGAGGGACGCTGCCTGCTCGACCTCGTCGAGGCCGATGTCCATCGAGCCCGTGACGTTGATGAGCACTCCGTGCGCACCGTTGATGGAGGTCTCCAGCAGCGGGGACGAAATGGCCATGCGCGCGGCCTCCTCGGCCTTGTTCTTGCCGGCGGCGCGGCCGACGCCCATGTGGGCAAGGCCCGCGTCCTTCATAATGGCGGTCACGTCGGCAAAATCAAGGTTGATGAAGCCCGTGTCGCGGATCAGGTCGGAGATGCTCTGCACCGCCTGACGCAGCACGTCGTCCGCGATCTCGAACGCGTTGGCAAAGGTGATCTTCTGGTCGGTCGCGTGCTTGAGGCGCTCGTTCGGGATGATGACGAGCGAGTCGACCTTGGTCTTGAGCTCTTCGATGCCCGCTTCCGCCTGCGTCATGCGGCGGCGGCCTTCAAAACCGAAGGGCTTCGTCACGACGCCGACGGTCAGGATGCCCGCCTCACGCGCGATCTCGGCAACAATGGGCGCGCCGCCCGTGCCGGTGCCGCCGCCCATGCCGGCGGTGATGAAGACCATATCGGTGTCCTCGAGCGCCTTGGCGATCTGGTTGCGGCTCTCCTCGGCGCTCTTGCGGCCGACCTCGGGGTCGGAGCCCGCGCCCTGACCGTGCGTCAGCTTTTCGCCGATCTGAATTTTATAAGTGGCGGCAGACACGTTGAGCGCCTGCTTATCTGTGTTCACCGCGACAAAGTCGACGCCGCGCGCACCGGTGCGCACCATGCGGTTGACCACATTGTTGCCGCCGCCGCCAACGCCGATGACCTTGATCTTAACTACGTTTTCAGGACCGGTCTCCAATCCGAATGCCATGTCGGTTCCTCCTGCAATCTGTTGTATGGGCAAGGCACTTGCCGCTGCAAGCGCCACAATATCAGGTATTTGCTATCTTAATCATTGTATTACGGTTTTCCCGCGGGGTCAATAGCAATCGGCCATTTCGGGGAAACTTTTTTACGTCAACTTCCGCCTTTATTCCGGGATGAAGTCAGCCCTGCCGTCGTTCATCAGGTTGATCGTGCCGGTCTGATTGGCTTCAAGCTGCTCCACCACCGTGCGCACATTCCCGAGCTTGTAGGCAATGTCCGCATCCCAGGGCATTTTGACCGTAAAGCGGTCCAAATAGGTAAAGGTGATGGCCGTGCCGTCGCTCAGGTCGATCTCGCCGATCATGGAGAGAAGCTGCTTATCCTCCGCCGTGCGCAGCAGCGTGAGCAGGCGCTCGAATTTATACGAATCCTCGTCCGCAAACGCCGCCATCGCGCCGACCGCGGGCTCGACGAGCGTGCAGCCGGTCACGCGCGCGCAGCCCTCGGGGATCTGCGATGCGCGCTCCAGAATTTTGCCTTCGTCGCTCATGAGCCATGTGTCGTTTTCGCCCGTCAGCGCAGCGGAGGCCGTGCACTCCGTCAAGGTCAGAATGAGCGCGTCGGGGTATTTGCGGTTGATGACAACGGTCTCCACATACGGAAGCGTATCGAAAATGGATTGTTTGACCTTATATTTGTTCAGCAGCACAAGGTTCTGCTCCTTCTGCACGCCCGCAGCCTCGATGATCTGCTCCTCGGTATAGCGCTCGTTGCCCTCCACCACGATCATATCGATGCGGAAGAACATCGTCAGCGCGCCGAGAACCGCGGCGATCACGACCGCGAGGCACAAAAGTCTCAGCGGGAAAGAGGCTCTTCCCCGCCTGCGCCGTCTGTTTCTTCGCTTTGACGCCATAGTTTTCCTGCCTTTTTTCTTCGTTTGCTTATGTACCCGTCTCCCGCCGCACATGCGCGCCCAGCACGCCAAGGTCGCGCTCGATGCTCTCATAGCCGCGGTCGATGTGCTCGATGCGCGAAATGCGCGTGAGTCCGTCGGCCTGCAGGCCCGCAATCACAAGCGCCGCGCCCGCGCGAAGGTCGGTGCACTTGACGCGCGCGCCGTGCAGGTGCTCGCGTCCCGTGACGACGGCCACGCGCCCCGCGACGCGCACCTCCGCGCCCATGCGCGCCAGCTCGTCGACATGGCGGTAACGGTTTTCAAAAATATTCTCTACAAAAACGGTGCTGCCCGCGCTTTTCAAAAGCGCCGCCATCAGCACCGGCTGCGCGTCCGTCGGAAAGCCCGGATAGGGCGCCGTGCGCACAGGGCGGATGGATCTGAGACTGCCATCACTTTGGAGGAAAACATCGTCCTCCCCGCTTTTGACCGTGCAGCCCGCCTCGCTCAGCGCGCCGGACACAGTCGAAAGCGGCCGCGGGTCGACGCCGCGAAGGCGCACCTCTCCCCCACAGCAGGCCGCGGCGCAGAGATACGTCGCGCCCACGATGCGGTCGGCGATGATGCGGTATTTCCCGCCGTGCAGCGCGCGCTTTCCCTCGACTGTGATGATTGAGCCGCCCGCGCCGCGGACGTTGCCGCCCATCGCGTTGATAAAGTTCTGTAAATCGACGATCTCCGGCTCGCGCGCGGCGTTGTAGATCGTCGTCACGCCGTCTGCGCCGCAGGCGCAGAGGAGCGCGTTTTCCGTCGCGCCCACGCTCGGCATGGGTAAGTACACATCGCTCCCGAGAAGCGTTCCGCCGCGGCACTTGAGCTCGCCGCCCGTCTCCCTGATCTCTGCCCCCAAGGCGCTCAGGGCGCTTAAGTGCAGGTCAATGGGACGCGGCCCCAGCTCGCAGCCGCCGGGATAACAGATCGTCGCTTCCTTGCAGCGCGCCAGAATCGCGCCGAGAAAGATGACCGACGAGCGCATCTCTCGCATCAGTGCGTCGGGCACGACCGCGCGGTCCATGCGCGCTGTGTCGACCACGAGCGCACTGTCCTCCCAGTGCGTGCAGCAGCCCAAGTGCCGCAGAATGGCAACGGACGCATCCACGTCCCGCAGCTTCGGGCAATTTTCGATCACGCAGGTGTCCGCGCACAAAAGCGTCGCCGCCAAAATCGGCAGCACACTGTTTTTTGAGCCTTGTATCGTGAGTTCTCCGTACAGGCGCTCCCCGCCCTCTACCAACAGCTCACACATCATGTTCCCTCCCGCAAGCACATTACTTTTCCATCGTATGGCTTTTGCGGAAAATGGGTGACTGCCGGTTTTCGCAGGGCAATAGTTGGGCATTTTCAGTATAGCTATTTTGCCGCGGCGCGTCAACTTCTTTTTGCCTTGCTTTCCCGCCCGCTTTGTGGCAAAATGAGATTATTGACATTTCTCCCCGAAAGGAGTTCTTCGATGAAAAAACCGCTGAAAATTGCGCTCTATGTTCTGTTGGCGCTCGTTCTGATCGTGTTGGCCTACGTCATCTATGTCTTTGCCGCGTACTACCGCGTGGAGGACTGGCAGACGCTCGACGTCGTGCAGTTCTCCGTGCAGGATCACACGACCGGCGGCGAAAGCGCGCTGCCGATGGAGGGCGCGCCGCAGACCGGCGTCACCTACCGCGTTTCGTCGGCCAACGTGGGTTTCGGCGCGTACAGCGACGATTACAGCTTCTTCATGGACGGCGGCAAGGAGAGCCGCGCCCGCAGCAGGCAGGCTGTCGACGAGAATATGCGCGGCGAGGTCTCGCTCGTCAAAGACCTTTCGCCCGACTTCGCCCTCTTTCAGGAGGTCGACATCGACGGCACGCGCAGCTGGCACATCGCAGAGGACGCTTATCTCAGTGATGTGATGGAAAACAGCGAATTCAACGAGGTCTTCGCGCAGAATTATGACAGTCCCTACCTCTTCTATCCTCTTATTAACCCCCACGGCGCAAACCAGTCCGGTATCGTGACGCTCTCGCGCCATCCGATCTCGTCCGCCGTACGCCGCTCGCTGCCGATCGAGACGGGCATCATGAAGCTCGTCGACCTGGACCGCTGCTACTCCGTCAGCCGCGTCCCGATGGAAAACGGCAGGGAGCTGGTGCTCTATAACCTCCACCTTTCGGCCTACACGTCCGACGGCACCATCGCGACCGAGCAGCTTGAAATGTTCTGCGCCGATATGCTGGCGGAATATGAAAACGGCAACTACTGCGTCGCGGGCGGCGACTTCAACAAGGACCTGCTTGGCAATTCTGCCAAGATCTTCGGCGTCGCGGGCGGCGAGAACGACACCTGGGCGCAGCCCATCCCCGAGGGGACGATCCCCGACGGGCTCTCCCTCGTCGTGCCGTTTGACGCCGACCATCCCGTCGCCACCTGCCGCACGGCCAACGAACCCTACAACGAGGAGACGACCTTCCGCGTGACGGTCGACGGCTTCCTCGTCTCCGACAACGTCGAAGCCGTCTCCGCCGATGTTGTTGACGCGGGGTATCGCTACTCCGACCACAATCCTATCTATATGGACTTCATTTTGAAGGCGGAATAAATCGCAAAAACACGCAAAAAGGAAGCGAGCCTTGCTCGCTTCCTTTTGTTTTCACTTGAGCAGCGTCATCACTGTGTCGTAGATGCGCTTGGTCGCGTCGGGGATGCCGAGCGCCGCCATGTTTTGAGACATCGTCTCCATCCGCTGCGGATCGTTCAGGATGCCCGCCGCGGCGGCGAAGAGCTTCTTGCCGTCAAGGCCCTCTTCCGGCAGCACGAGCGCCGCGCCGTGGTCGCCGAGCAGCGCCGCGTTCTTTTCCTGATGGTGATTCGTCACGTTGGGCGACGGCACCAGAATTGCCGGAACACCGAGCGCCGTCAGCTCGCTGAGCGTGGACGCGCCCGCGCGGCAGATAACGAGGTCGGCGGCGCGCATGACAGTCGCCATGTCGTAGATGTACTCGCGCACGTCGAGCGCGGGATGCTCGGTGATCTCCAGCCCGTCATCGTGCATCCACTGCTGCATCGGCTTCCAGCAGATCTCGCCGACGCCGTGGATATGGTAAAAGGGCTCCTTCGCGCTCTCAAGCGCCAGAAACTCCGCCATCGCGCGGTTCATCGCGTTCGACCCGAGGCTGCCCCAGAACGAGACGATGAGCTTGCGCCCGTCGTTCATGCCGAGTCTTTCCTTCGCCTGCTGCTTGCTGATCGTGAAGAAGTCGCCGCGCACAGGCGTACCGGTCACGACCACCTTTTCGGGGTGCTTGTAGTGCGCGCGGCAGTCCTCAAAGCCAACCATGATGCGGTCGCAGTGGGGCTCCAGCTGCCGCGTCGTCAGGCCCGGCACAATGTTTGACTCGTGCACCGCCGTCGGGATGCCCGCCTTTGCGCCGTAGCGCACGAGCGGATAGCTCGCGTAGCCGCCGGTGCCGACGATTATGTCGGGGTGAAAATCGTGTAAGATGGCGTTCGCCTCACGCTCGGCGTGGGCGAGATTTTTGAGCGAGACAAGGTTGTGCTTGATCTCCGCAGGCCTGAACGAGCGGTGGAACGATGAAATGTTCACCGTACGGAACGGATAGTCCGTGTGCGCGATCAAATCGCGCTCCAGTCCGCGCTCCGCGCCGACGAATAAGATCTGCGTGCCCGCGTCCTTTTCCCGCATATAGCCCGCGAGCGCGAGCGCGGGGTTGACGTGTCCCGCCGTGCCGCCGCAGGTAAAGATGACCTTCATAGCCGTTTTCTCCTTCCCGCGTCAGCGCATCTGGCGCGAAACGCTCAGTACGATGCCGACCTCGGCCAGCTGCACGGCAAGCGCCGTGCCGCCGTAGCTGAAAAACGGCAGCGAAATACCCGTGTTCGGGATCAGATTCGTTACGACCGCGATGTTCAGGAATACCTGCAAGGCGATCTGCGTCGTCACGCCGACGGCAAGAAGGCTTCCGAAGCGGTCGCGCGCGTGCAGGGCGATCCAGTAGCCGCGGATGATGAGCAGCGCGAACATGACCATGATGATCGTCGCGCCGACAAGGCCGAGCTCCTCGCAGATGATGGCGAAAATAAAGTCGTTGTGCTCTTCGGGCAGGAACAGAAACTTCTGCCGGCTCTTGCCAAGGCCCAGTCCGAACAATCCGCCCGAACCGATGGAGAGCAAGCTCTGCCGGATCTGATAGCCCTTATCGCGCATCCACTCTTCGTTGAACGGGTCGAGCCAGATGTCGATTCGGCTCGAGTTGTAGGTGATGATGCCGGTCGCAAAGGCGTAGATCACCAGCAGCACCAGCGCAAAGCCGAGACCGACCCAGTAGTTGCGGATGCCGCCGACATACATCATCACAGCACCGATGCCGAGCAGCAGCACCATACCGGAAAAGTGCGGCTCCTTCGCCATCAGCGCCGCAATCACGCCGAGGATGGCAACATAGGGCACGATGCCGTAGCGCAGCGTGGCCATTTTGTCTTTCTTCTTCGAAATGCTGTCGGCAAAATAGAGGATGATGCCGACCTTGGTGATCTCAGACGGCTGGAACTGGATGGGTCCGAGACGGATCCATCGCTGCGCGCCGTGCGTCAGTCGGCCCGTGCCGATGCCCGGGATCAGAACGAGCACCAGCAGGATGATGGAAAAGATCAGCAGCATCTTCGCCACCGCGCGATAGCGCTCGTAATTGATCTTGCCGACAATAAACATCGCCGTGATACCGAGGATCGCAAAAATACCCTGACGGATGAGGTAGTGCGCGGGGTTACCCTCTTCATAGTAGGCCGAGGGGAAACTTGCGGAAAACAGCATGATCAGACCCACGCCCACGAGCGTAAGCACCAGCAGAAGATACGGAAGGTCCAGCGGTCCGCGGCCCGCTTCGCGCGCCGCCGCCTCGATGGCCTTCGCCCGCTCGCGCTGCTCCTGCCGCAGCAAGCGTTCTTCCTTGGTCATGCAGTCTTCCCCCTTTCATACTGATTGCAAACTCGCGCTCTGCGCGAGTTTGCCTCCATTTTGCAACCAAGCGTCGCAGACTTTCGCGCCCGCAGGCGCGAAATATTTTTAATCATTTTTCGCCGCGACCGGTGCGTGGCGAAAAATACTTCTCGCAGAGTGAGTGTCGAGCCGCCAAGGGCGGCGAGGCACAGAGCGCCGCGCATCCCCTCTCATTTTTGAGAAACGGCTTGCCGTTTCTCAAAAATGAAATCTGTTGAGTACTCCGAACAGCGCCGCCAGACAGCACAGCGCACTCACGCTGGTGAACACGGCGACGAGCTTTACTTCGCTCCAGCCGCAGAGCTCGAAGTGGTGGTGCAGCGGCGCCATCTTGAAAAGGCGCTTGCCGTGCGTCGCCTTGAAGTAGATGACCTGCAAAATGTCGGACAGCGTCTCGCAGATGTAGACAAAGCCGACAGGGATCAGCACGAGCGGCATATCGTAGGCAAAGGCCAGCGCCGCCACCGTGCCGCCGAGAAACAGCGAGCCTGTGTCACCCATGAAGACCTTGGCGGGGTGGAAATTATAGATGAGGAAGCCGAGAATTCCCCCGACGAGCGCCGCAGCATAAATGCCGAGCTGCTCATAGCCCTGCCACCAGATGGCGAGCACGGTGAAAAACAGGCCGACCGGCACCGTCACGCTGCCGGCCAAGCCGTCGATGCCGTCCGTGATGTTGACGGCGTTGACCGTGCCGACGATGACAAACGCCGCAAACACCATGTACACCCACCAGCTCATGACGATCTGCGTGTTGAAAAACGGCACGTAGAGGTTCGGCGTCAGCATACCCTCAAAGCGCATCAGGCAGAGGAACGCGACCGCCGCGGCGAGCTGGAGCAGGAACTTCTGGATGGCCGTAAGGCCGAGGTTCTGCTTGTGCTTCACCTTTTCAAAGTCGTCTAAAAAGCCGATGCCGCCGAAGATCAGCGCGAAAAAGAAGATGTAGAGGTGCTCAAAGTCCCCCGCCATCATGCCCTTCCAGCCGCAGATCAGGATAGAGACGAAGATGCCGAGGATGAACATTAAGCCGCCCATTGTCGGCGTGCCGGCCTTTCCGGCGTGCCAGGTGGGGCCGTCCTCGCGGATGCTCTGTCCGGCCTTGAGCTTTCTCAGCTCAGGGACCAGAAATTTTCCCGTGATCGCGGAGACCGCGAAGCTCAGTATGCAGGCAATGATGATCTTCATGTTCGTTTTCCTTCGCCGCGTCGGCGGCGTCCTTCCTTTGTACTTGCGCGAACCTCTCGCGCACGACCTCCCTCTCGTCGAGGTGGTATTTTATCGTTCCGATCTCCTGATAGGTCTCGTGCCCCTTGCCGCAGAGGACGACGACGTCGCGTGCTTTCGCCTCGCGCAGAGCAAAGCCGATGGCCTCGCGCCGGTTCTCGATGACGGCGAACGGCGTTCTGCTCTCCAAAATGGCGGGGAGCACATCGCGCAGGATGGTGTAAGGGTCTTCGGTGCGGGGATTGTCGCTCGTGAGGACAACGAAGTCCGAGAGCGCCGCGGCGATGCGGCCCATGCGGGGTCTCTTTGTCCTGTCGCGGTCTCCCCCGCAGCCAAAGAGCGCGATGACGCGCCCGTCGGCAAAGCCGCAGACCGTAGAGAGAATATTTTTGAGCCCGTCGGGCGTGTGCGCATAGTCAATGATGACGGTGAACGGTGCATCAAGCGGTACGACCTCGCACCGCCCCTTAACGCCGACACATTCCGTCAGCGCTTTTGCCGCGTCGGAAAGCGGCACGCCGAGCGCCTGCACGGCGCAGAGCGCCGCGAGCGCGTTATAGAGCGAAAAGCCGCCGGGGATGCCGATTTTCGTCTCCTCGTGGTCGAGGTCGGTGCAGGCGGTGAAGCGCACGCAGTCGTTTTCGTAGCGGGCACGCCAGCCGACAAGGTCATTCGTCATGCCCTGCCCGAATGTAATCCGCTCGCTCGTAAAGCGGGCGAGCAAGCGCTCCGTCCACGCATCGTCACCGTTAACGCAGGCGATGTCACACTGGTCGAAAAGCCTCGACTTCGCGTCGCAGTAGGCCTCCATCGTGCCGTGGTAGTCAAGATGATCCTGCGTCAGGTTCGTGAAAACACCGACGCGGAATCGGATTCCTTCTACCCTGCTCTGCATCAGCGCGTGGGACGAGACCTCCATCACGGCATAGGTGCAGCCCGCATCGACCATCTGGGCGAGCAGGCGCTGCACGGTCAGCGCGTCGGGCGTTGTGCGGTCGGTCGGGATGGTCTTGTCGCTGATCAAATTCTGATTCGTGCCGATCAGGCCGACCTTTGCGCCCTTCGTGCGCTCCAAAAGCTGTTTGGTAAGATACGTCGTGGTCGTTTTGCCGTTTGTGCCGGTCACGCCGACCACGGTGAGTTTTCCCGCCGGAGTACCATACCATACCGCCGCGCAAAGCGCAAGCGCTTTGTGCGCATCCGGCACTAAGATATAGGGAATTTCCGTCTCCGGCGGATGCTCGCACACGGCGCAGGCCGCGCCGCGCGCTTTGGCTTCGGCGATAAACTCGCCGCCGTCCTCCTTCTCCCCCGGCAGGGCGAAGAAGAGGAATCCCTCTTCTACCTTGCGGGAATCGAGCGCAAGGCCTCTGACTATCAGGTCAGGCGGCGCATGCACCGTTTTGTCTTCTAATGCGGAAATAAGCTCAGATAACTGCGTTTGAAAAATTCCTTTCGGAATTGGGTCTTGCTGTCTTTAGTCGCGCACCGAGCTGTCGCTGAACTGGACGCGCACGACCGTACCGGCCTCGACCTCCGTGCCCGCGGCGATGCTCTGCGAGATGGCGCGCACCGTGGACGAGCTTGCGTTCGTCGCGCCGGAAACGCCCATGATGAGCCCCGCGTTCACGATCTTCTGGTTCGCGGTCGCGGCGCTGTCGCCCACGACGTTCGGGACGATGCATTTGTCAGTCGACTTCTCCGCGCCGAGGTAGAGGATGATCTCCGCGCTGTTCGGTACGATCGCGCCGCCTGCGGGCGTCTGGTCGGTGACGGTATCGCCGCTGCCGACGGTGCGGAAGCTGAAGCCGTTCGCGCTCAGGCGCTCGGCCGCCGCGTCCTTACTGAGGCCGACGACGTTCGGCACAGTCTTATCCGCGCCGACGAGCTCTTCAGCGGTGTAGCTCGGCTCAATGCCGAGATACGGCAGGATCTCGCCCATGACGGAACTCGCCACGGGGGCGACCATGTTACCGCCGGAAACGTAGGTACCGGTCCACTTGCTCGGCTCGTCGAGCGTCAGGAGCATCATCACCTGCGGGTCATCCGCGGGGGCGAAGCACACGAACGAGACGATGACACCGCCGCCGACCTTATCGGCCGTGCCGGTCTTGCCGCCGATGCGGTAGCCCGCGACCTGACCGTTCTTGCCCGTGCCAGTCGTGACCTCATACTCCATGATGTCGCGCACAAGCGCGGACGTCTCCTCGGAGACGACCTGACGGATGGGCGTGGAGTCGTGCTTGGAGACGACGTTGCCGTCCTGGTCGGTGATCTCTTCGACAAGATAGGGCGTATAGAGGTAGCCGCCGTTGACGCAGGCGCACTGCGCCGCCAGCAGCGCGATGGGCGTGACGTTGAAGTTCTGGCCGAAGGCGTAGCACGCCAGCGCCAGCGTCGAATATTTAATTTCGCTGTTGACGAAGCCGCTGGCCTCGCCCGTGGTGTCGACGCCGGTCTTCTCCGTCAGGCCAAAGTCCAGCATGTACTGGTAAAACTTGTCGTTGCCGATGCGAAGGCCGATGTTGATGAACGCGGGGTTGCAGGAGTTGGCGAACGCCTGCGTCAGGTTTTGCTGGCCGTGACCGGGCGCGCGCTTGGAGCAGTTGATGGTCTCGCCCTCGATCCTTACGCTGCCGCTGCAATAGAAGCCCGTGTTCAGGTCGACAACGTTTTCCTCAAGCGCCATCGCGAGCGTCAGTGTTTTGAACGTGGAGCCCGGCTCGTAGGTGTCGTTGATGGCCTTGCTGCGCCACTGCTTGTTGAGAAGGTCTCTCATGTTTTCGAGGACCTGCTCCTCCGTCATGCCGGAGGTCAGAAAGTCGTTGTAGACCGTGCCTGGGGAATTCAAGTCGTAGGTCGGCAGCGACGCCATCGCCAGCACCGCGCCGGTGTTGACGTCCATGACGATGCCCTCGGCGCCCTTGCCGGTGCCGAAGCGCGCCTCGAGCTCCTGCACACCTTTCTCAAGGTAATACTGGATGGTCGTGTCGAGCGTCGTGTGCAGGTCGCAGCCGTTTTCCGCGTCGAAATACTGGTCGTACTGGTAGAGCACGGAGCGGCCGTCGCGGTCGCGCGCGGTGACGACCATACCGTTCTCGCCGGTCAGCTCGTCGTTGTACGCCGCCTCAAGGCCCATCGCACCGCCGAGGTCATTGGTAAAGCCGATGACCTGTGAGGCGAGCGTCCCCTTGGGATAGGTTCTCTTGCTCGTCGGACGAATGAAAACGCCCTTCAGGTCGTTTTCATTGATGAATTCCCGCACCTTGTCGGCAAGCTCGTCATCCGCTTTTTTCTTGAGCTCTTCGTACTGCGAGTTCGTTTTCTCCATCTTTTTGAGAATGTCAGCGGGGTCAAGGTCCAGAATTTCAGCAAGGCCGCCCGCGATCAGGTTTTGATCCTGATCGTTTTCGATGATCTCCTTCGGAGAGATGAAAATATCCTCCGCCGAGGCGGACATCGCGAGGATGGTGCCGTTTCGATCGTAGATCGTGCCGCGGCTCGCCTCCACCGTGGTGCGCAGCGTTTGCTGGCGCACAGCGACGGACTGGAGCTCGTCATGCTCGGTGATCTGCCAGTGATAGAGTTTGGTGAAGAGCAGCACAAACGTCAGCACGCCGAACACGCCCAGAAGCAGCAGCGTTCTTGTCTGAATGATGCGGTTTGCGCGGCGCGCGGATTCGGGCCGTCTTTTCTGGTTCTGGGGGCGTGGTGCCACAGTCGTTCATCCTCCTTAAAAATGGAAAAGGAGTAAGGAAGCTCCTTACTCCTTATGTATAGCTTCGCTCATTTGAAATATTCCACCACTGCGCATACGCCGTTGCCAAGCGACGTGAGTGCCCGCGACAAAACGTTCTGGCTCTTCTGCTGGTAGACGACCACGCTGTCGGGCTCCGACAGGTCGATGTAGTAGACCTGCGAGGCGCTGGGCTTGGCCATACCGGCTGCGGCCGCCGCCTCCTTGATGGTGGTGAGGTCAAAGGTTTTTTCGTAGCGCGTGAGCAGCGCGACATGCTCGTCCTCGAGCGCGGAGATCTCCTTCTGCACGGAGACGACCTGCGCGGAGATTTCCGTCAGCTGTGCGCGGCACATGATCATCAGCGCGACCATTGCGGCCAGCGCCATAAAGCCGCACAGCGTGCCGAGCGAGACCTTTTCGCGTTGACGGCGGACGGGCGCAGCCTTTTTCTGCACCTTCCGCTGCGGGGGACGCATGAATTCCTCGCGCTGACGCTCGTACTCGCGCTCGTATTCACGCTCGCGGCGCAGCCTGCGCTGGCGCTCTTCGTAGGCGGGATCGTAAGCGAGATTGCCATTGACTCGTCCGCTGTAGCGGCGGTATTTCATGTTCTGCTCTCTGCGGCTGGCCATGGCGATCTCCTTTCTTTTGCGTATTTTCGGCTGTTGTCAGCACTTTTCCGCGACGCGCAGCTTGGCGCTGCGGGCACGGGGATTCTCTGCGAGTTCTTCTTCGCCCGAAACGATGGGCTTTCTTGTGATGAGCTTGACCTTTGGCTTTCGTCCGCACACGCACACCGGAAATTCCGGCGGGCAGATGCAACCCTGTGCAAGCTCCTGTAATTTCTTCTTGACGATGCGGTCTTCGAGCGAGTGGAACGTGATGACCGCGAGCCGTCCGCCCGGTTTCAGATTTTTCTCCGCCGCGTCGAGCATCGGCGGAAGCTCGCCCAGCTCGTCGTTCACGGCAATGCGGATGGCCTGAAAGCTGCGCTTGGCAGGGTGCTGCTTTTCGCGCAGCGCGCTCGCGGGCATGGCCGAACGGATGATATCGGCGAGCTCAAGCGTCGTTTCGATGGGCTTTTGCTCGCGGTGCTGGCAAATTCTCTTCGCGATGGCGGGCGCATAGCGCTCCTCGCCGTATTCAAAGAGGATGCGGCGCAGCTCTTCATAAGAATAGGTATTCACGACCTCGCGCGCGGTCAGTGCGGCGGATTCGTCCATGCGCATATCGAGCGGCGCGTCCTGCTTGTAGGAAAACCCGCGCTGCGCTTCGTCGAGCTGCGGGGAGGAAACGCCGAGGTCAAAAAGCATCCCGTCCACGCCGTGGACGCCCAGCTCGTGCAGCACAGCGTCGAGCGCGCTGAAATTGCTGTGGACGAGCGTGACCTTGTCCAAATAATCGCCGAGGCGGCGGTTTGCCGCTTCGATCGCGGTCTCGTCACGGTCAAGCGCAATGAGACGGCCCGTCGTCAGGCGGCGCACGATCTCGAGCGAATGTCCGGCGCGACCGAGCGTGCCGTCCACATAGATGCCGTCGGGCTTGATGGCGAGCGCGCCGAGGCACTCGTGCAACAGTACCGGCTTATGGCCGTAGTTCTCTTCCATATCAGAATCCCAGCTCTTCCATCACGGCGGCCAGATTCTCGGGATTGAGCTCCTCGGCCTCGATCTCTGCCCACTTCTCCGCATTCCAGATCTCGGCGCGGTTCGAAACACCGATCACGACCACGTCTTTTTCAAGGTGGGCGTAGGCTCTGAGCTTCTGCGGCAGGACGATGCGTCCCTGCGCGTCGGGCTCGCACTTGGCGGCGTTGGCGAAGAGCGGGCGCATGGCCTTGGTCTTCGTGTAGGGCAGGCTTTCAAACTTTTCGGTGAAGCGCGCCCAGGAGGCGTCGGAATAGATGCTCAGGCAGGAGTCCATGCCCATGGTGACATAAAACGTGTCGCCGAGCTCCTCGCGCAGCTTCGCGGGGATAAAGAGCCGCCCCTTAGCGTCGATCGTGTGCTGATACTGACCCGTCACGGCGGCTGGCCCCCTTTTTCTGTGCATTTTCGCATACAGAGGGCACGAAAGCGCGGCCTTTTCTTCATTTTGGAAAAAGCCGTGCCGCGTCCGATCTGATGCTTATGTGGGAAAGTAAGCCATTTTCATGGTATGATACACCACTTTCCCCCACCCTTGTTTTGAGTATACGAGATTCACATAAAAAATGCAAGCAGAAATTTCCCTGAGATTTCAAGCCTTTTATCGCTTTTTCCTGCAAAAATTCGGCCAGTGCACCGTATTTTTAAAACGCATGTTCTACTTTGATTTTGGTCAAAAAAGGGCCGCCACAATATCTTGTGGCGGCCCTTTATGCTATGCCCAAATATAGATTATGTCTACCGATCATGTCGGTTTTTGTCACTTTTGACAAAATTTTATCCGTTCTTCGTCTGCTTTTCAGCTGACTGTGCCAGCTCCTCGCGGCGCTTCTGCATCTGCTCGGCAGAGGCGGCGCGGAAGCGCACGCGGGACTGCTTGACCTCCTCGAGCGCCATCTGGATGGCCTCCTCGGTGCGGCGCAGCGCATCCTCGGTGTACTCGTTGGCCACGCGGTACATTTCGCGCGAGCGGTCCTCGGCCTTTTTGATGATCTCGTGGCTCTTTTCGCGGGCGATACCGAGCACCTCGGTCTCGGAGACCTTGTTCTTCGCGTCCTGCTCGGCCTGCTGCATCATGCGCTCGACGTCGCGCTTGGCGGCCTTGACATAGTCCTCCTTCGCGCGGATGAGCTCCTGCGCGCGGGAAAGTTCCACCGGCAGCTGGGCGCGGATCTCGTCGAGCAGATCGAGCGCCTCGTCGCGGTTCAGAATGCACTTGTCGCTCGTCAGCGGCGCGTTCTTCGCGCCGTCGATCATCTCGTAAAGCATATCCAAAAGATGCTGCACATCATTGTTCGCCATGGTCTTCTCTCCATCCTTTCACAAGCTCCGCCGCGCGCAGCGGCATATATTTTTCAAGGTCTTGTCCGTATTTGATCATCTCGCGCACCATCGTGGAGCTGATGTGCTGAAACTTCGGCTCCGCGACCAGCAGCACCGTTTCGAGCGCGCCGTCCGACACATCGCGATAGATGAGCGAAAGCTGCTGCTCGGCGTCAAAATCCACGCTGTTGCGCACGCCGCGCACGAGAAACTGCGCGTTTTTGCGCAGCGCGTAGTCGGTCAGAAATCCGCCGCCGAGCTCAGCTTCCACATTGGGGAACTCCTCGACGCTCGCGCGCATGAGCGTGAGCTTCTGCTCGTCGGTGAACATCGGGTGCGTCTTCGTCCCGTTCGGCACGATGGACACATACACGCGGTCAAAGAGCTTCGATGCGCGCGCGATAATGTCCTGATGCCCGATCGTCACAGGGTCAAACGAGCCGGGAAACACTGCGATTCTCATGCCTCTTCCTCCACCGCGCGGTGATAGATGCTCACCTTGATCTTGCCGTAGCGGTACTCGCGATACAGTCCGTACGGCGCGGGAAGCTCGGGAAGCGTCTGGTTCTGCGGACTTTCCGCGACCATTATACCATGGGGTGATAAAATGTCAAACTGCGCGATCTTTTCCATCGCCTGCTCCAAAAGTCCGCTTTCGTACGGCGGATCGAGGAAGATGATGTCGAACCTCCCGCTCTGCGTGCCGAGTGCGGCGAGCGAATCACCGCAGATGACCTGCGCGTTTTCTTCCAGATGGCACAGCGCGAGATTTTCGCGCACGAGCTTGACCGCGTCTGCACGCTTGTCAACAAAAAGCGCGCTTTTTGCCCCACGCGAGAGCGCCTCGATGCCGAGCTGCCCCGTGCCCGCAAAAAGATCGAGCACGCGCGCATCCTCCACGTCGAACTGGATACAATTAAAAATACTTTCCTTGACCTTGTCGGTCGTCGGGCGGGTCTCCATGCCCTTGAGCTCGCCCAGCCGCCGTCCGCGCGCCGAGCCTGTGATAACTCTCATGTTTATCCCTCCGCAGCGCCCAAAGCGGGCGCAATGAACTCGTTAGTTTCCATAATACGTGAATTTCCGTTTATTTTCAATAGAGTCCTTGACATTTTCCCGCATTTTACGCAAAATATTTTCTCTTGTTATTCTGCACCGCTTCGTATATAATGATATAGTCATATCATATCGACCAGGGAGAAAGGAGTATCTTCCATGATCAGGCTACAAACCGAAAAGGGCGAAGTCAGCATTTCCGACGCCGCCCTGTCTAATATCACTGGCGCCGCGGCCACGAGCTGCTTTGGCGTCAAGGGCATGGCCTACCGCTCGATGACCGACGGGCTCGTCCACCTGCTGCGCCGCGAGGCGATGAGCAAGGGCGTGCGCATCATTCCCCACGAAGAAGGGGACATTTCCATCGAGCTGCACATCGTTGTGGAGCACGGCGTGAACATCGCCGCCGTCTGCCGCTCCATCATCAATCAGGTGCGCTATATGGTCAGCGAAAACACCGGCGCAAGCATCCGCAGCATCGACGTTTGCGTCGACAGCATGAATCTCTAAAAACCGAGGAGGACATCATCCTATGCACGATACCATCAATGGTGCCATGTTCAAGGAGATGCTGCTCTTCGGCACCGTCTCCATCGCACAGGCACAGCAAGCTATCAATGATTTGAATGTATTCCCCGTTCCCGACGGCGACACGGGCACGAACATGAGTCTTACCATCCAGACCGCGGCGCAGGAGCTCAAGAAGATCGAGCCCGCGACGGTCGATCAGGCCGCCTCTGTCACGGCGTCCGCGCTGCTGCGCGGCGCGCGCGGCAACTCCGGCGTCATTCTGTCGCTTCTCTTCCGCGGCATCTCCAAGGAGCTCAAGGGCTGCAAGGAGGCCGACGGCGCGGCGTTTGCCGCCGCGCTTCAGGAGGGTGTCGCCGCGGCGTATAACGCCGTGATGAAGCCCGCCGAGGGCACGATCCTGACCGTTTCGCGTCTCGCTGCCGAGCGCGCCGTGAACGCGGCCGAGGAGCACAACAGCGTCGAGTACGTCATCGAGCAGGCCATCGCCCAGGGCGAGATCACGCTCGCGCAGACGACTGACATGAACCCCGTTCTCAAAAAGGCCGGCGTCGTCGACGCGGGCGGCAAGGGCTTCCTGCTGATTCTCGGCGGTATGCTCAGCGCCCTGCGCGGCGAGGAGCGCCCCGAGCTCACCGAAGAGAATGCACAGGAGAAGGCCGATTTTGCCATGCTCAACGAAGAGGACATCACCTTCACGTTCGACACCGTGTTCATCGTCCGCAAGAGCGGACGCAGCATTGAGCCGTTCCGCCGCTTCCTCGACGGCATCGGCGATTCGCTCGTCATCGGCGAGGACGACGAGGCTTTCAAAGTCCACGTTCACACCGACATTCCGGGCGAGGCGCTGACCGAGGCGCAGAAGTACGGCACGCTCGAACTCGCGAAAATCGAGAACATGCGCACACAGGCCCAGCAGCTCGCCGCCGGCGGCAAGGCCCAGTCCACCGACGACCTTGAGGCCATCGAGCAGGAGCTCGAAGCCGCCGAGCACGAAAATGCCGGTGAAGCCGAGCCCGAAAAGGACTTTGGCTTCCTCGCGGTCTGCGCGGGTGAGGGCCTTGCGAACGTCTTCACCGACCTTGGCGCCGACGGCGTCATCAGCGGCGGACAAACTATGAATCCCTCGACCGAGAGCATCCTCAAGGAGATCAAAAAGGTCCCCGCGCACACCGTTTTCGTGCTGCCGAACAACAAGAACATCATCATGGCCGCACAGCAGTGCATCGGCCTGACGGAGAAGACCGTCGTGGTCATCCCAACCGCCTCCATCCCGCAGGGCGTGAGCGCGATGATGGCCGTCGATCCCGACATGAGCGACGCAGACGCCATCGCCAAGGCGATGACGGACGCCGCGCAGTGCGTCTCCACCGCGCAGATCACCTACGCCGCGCGCAATTCCGATTTTGACGGCTTCGACATCCACGAGGGCGATTATCTGGCACTTCTGGACGGCAAGCTGCTCGGCACCGACCGCGACGTCTCCGCGCTGCTCGACGGGCTCTCCGACGAGGCAGCGTCCCGCGAAGCGGAGTTCATCACCGTCTTCTACGGCGAGGATGTGAATGAAGAGGACGCGCACAAGGCGTGCGACGCCTTCACCCGCAAGTGCCCGGATGCCGAGGTCAATCTGATCTGCGGCGGCCAGCCGGTCTATTACTATATCATCTCGATCGAATGACTCAAGCACAGCAAAGCGGAGCAGGATTTCTCCTGCTTCGCTTTTTTCTGCCCATCAGACGTTCATCTTCCGCCCGAGGAGCTTCATCAAGAGCTCTGCGTGGCGGTATTCGTCTTCGCTCATCGCCGCAAACAGCTTGCTGAGGCACAGGTCCAGCGTCTCCTCTCCCGCGCGGGCGTAATTGTAGCCCGCACAGGCCTCCGCATGGTAGAGGCTGCGCAGCAGCGCGCAGAGGTCGCACGTATCCGGCTGCTCCACGCACACGCGCGGGCAGTATGCCTTGCCGGTGATTAAGTAGATCGCGGCAGCCAGATCGCGCGCGTGGCGCTTCTCGTCCTCGCTCAGCGCGCGGAAGGCTCGCGCCATCTCGCGCCGCGGCGTGCATGAGGAGAGATACGCGTACACCTGCGCGTCGCCAAGTTCCTCGCGCAGAAAGCCCTGCAGCACCTCGACCGATACGCTTGCCTCGCTGCCCATGCAGCAAGGGTCCGCCTCCGCGCCCGGGAGCGTGAGCTCGCTATCCTGTGCGCTCATCTGTGTGTTCGCATTGTCCTCCATCGGGTACGGGTCCTCCCCCGGCGCAACGCGCTTCCACACCTCGCGGCATGCTTCATAGTCGCAGGCGCAGGGCTTTTTTATTTCCGTCATGTTCTTCTTCCCCTTTCCGGAACAGTTCTCGTCTCTATCCTATGCGGGCATTTTTCAGGCGTGCAGAGCCGATATTTTCCTATTTCCCACAGGGAAAAAGAAAATCTTGAAAATCGCACCTCTCTCGTTGATTTTTTCCATTTTTTCTGGTAAACTACATTTGTTTTGTATTTTTGTGCATTTTGTTGCATTTGCAACTTTTCATTCTCTGCCATCCGGTCCATACTAAAGACAAGCAATGGCAGTTTCTGTAAGGAGGTCTTCTTTTCATGCTGGAACTGAAGCACATCACCTATACCGTCTCTACCCCTGAGGGAGAGCAGACGATCTTAAACGACATTTCCATCGACATTCCTGACCGCAAGCTCATCGTCTTCACCGGCCCCAACGGCGGCGGCAAGACGACGCTCGCCAAGGTCATCATGGGCCTTGTCACGCCGACGGGCGGCCAGATCCTCTTCAACGGTCAGGACATCACGCACCTTGGCATCACCGAGCGTGCGAAACTCGGCATCAGCTACGGCTTTCAGCAGCCGCCGCGCTTCAAGGGCATCACGGTGCGCAACCTTCTGACCATCGCCTCGGGCGATGCAAACCTCAGCAAGGACAAGTGCTGCAAGTACCTCACACAGGTAGGCCTCTGCGCCAACGACTATCTCGACCGCGAGGTCGACGTCTCCCTCTCCGGCGGCGAGGTCAAGCGCATCGAGATCGCAACGCTCCTTGCCCGCGGCAGCGAGCTGATGATCTTCGACGAGCCTGAGGCCGGCATCGACCTGTGGAGCTTCGCCCGCCTGACTGAGACGTTCGAGCAGCTGCGCCAGCGCGAGCTTGCGACGATGATCATCATCTCGCATCAGGAGCGCATCATCCAGCTCGCCGACGAGATCGTCGTCGTGGGCGGCGGCGAGCTCAAGCACCGCGGCAGCACAGAAGAAATTTTCCCGCTCATCATGGCGGACACGCTGGGCTCCTGCCCGGTGCTGAACAAGTAAGGAGGTAGTACACAATATGATCACCGAAATCGACGCTTCCCTGCTTGAAAAGATCGCCGACCTGACGGGCAAGCCCGTCGGCGCGTTCAACATTCGAAAGGACAGCGGATGCGAGGCGCGCCAGTCCACCGAGCACATCGCCATCGACCCGCAGCCCGAGGGTAAAAGCGGCATCATCATCCGCATCAAGGACGGTACGAAGGGCGAGCAGTGCCACATCCCCGTCATCATCAGCAAGAGCGGCGTGACCGAAATGGTCTACAACGACTTCTACGTCGGCGAAAACTGCGACGTCGACATCGTCGCAGGCTGCGGCATCCACAACTCCGGCTGCAACGAGAGCCGCCACGACGGCGTCCACACGTTCTACGTCTCCAAAAACTCCCACGTACGCTATGTGGAAAAGCACTACGGCGAGGGCGACGGCGAGGGTTCTCGCGTGATGAACCCCACCACGATCGTCTACCTTGACGAGGGCGCGAGCATCCAGATGGAGACCGTGCAGATCCGCGGCATCGACTCCACCGTGCGCAAGACGAAGATCGTCTGCGGCAAGGGCGCCGAGGCCGTCATCACCGAGCGCCTTCTCACTCACGGCAAACAGCACGCCGAGAGCGACATGGAGATCGAGCTCAACGGCGAAGATGCGCGCGGCCGCGTCATCTCCCGCTCTGTCGCGCAGGATGAGTCCAAGCAGATCTTCCACCCCGTGGTCGTCGGCAACAGCAAGTGCTTCGGCCATGTGCAGTGCGACTCGATCATCATGGGCAAGGCCACGATCGAATCCATCCCCGCCATCACCGCGAATTCGACCGACGCGCAGCTCATCCACGAGGCTGCCATCGGCAAGATCGCAGGCGACCAGCTCTTAAAGCTCCAGACCCTTGGTCTCACCGAGGAGGAGGCCGAAGACACGATTCTCAAGGGCTTCCTCGCCTGAAAAATTTGATAGGAACCGACGAAAAAAGCGCGACGCCCGAGATCGGGCATCGCGCTTTTTCTGTTGCTGTGTTGGTTCAATCGGTGAAATCAGGATAACCGTCTTTGAGAGACTCATCGTAGATCGCACGCTCGCCGCCGATGAATTTGGGACGCGTCCGCGCGGCCAGCACAATGGCCTGACCGATGCGGTTCTGCTTCAAGCGAACGGGAACGGCGACCTTTTTGAGGTGCATACCGATCAGCGTGCCGCCGATGTCAAGTCCGGCGTCGGCGTGTATCTCTTCGAGCGCCACGGGATGGCGGAACGCTTTGTACGCGGCCGTCGCAAACGAGCTGCCCGCCTTGGGCTGAGGCAGGACGTTGACGATCTCGCCGTTCGGCACAGCCTCGTGCTCCACGATCAGCGCGCGGTTCAAATGCTCGCAGCACTGGGCGGCAAGATACACGCCCATGGGCGAAAATACGCTGGAGAGCCCTCGGAAGATGGCGTCCGCCACCTCCGGCGTCGACCAGCTGCCGACCTGATGGCCCACGACCTCGCTCGTGCTGCAGCCGATGACGACGATCTGTCCGCGGCGCAGATGTGCGATCTCCGCAAGCTCGCGCGCCGCCTCTGCCGCCTCCTGCTCCGCCTGTTCCACCAGACGATGATTTTCTACCTCATGTACGATTCCCGCCATGATCTGACACCTCTTTAGAAATTTATTATGCCAGCTTCTCCGTCACCTTGGCGCGCTCAAGCACCGTGACCAGCAGCACGCCGACCACGAGGCCGACCACACCCTGGAAGATGTTGCCGGGGATGCTTGCCGCAGCGGCAAGGCCCTTGCCCAGCAGGAGAGAAGCGTAGCCGAAATAGCCGAGCACCATGATGATCTCGCTCACAACGCCGCCGGCGATGCGGGAGGTCGCAGTGCGGCCCATCTTTTCATACATCAGCGCAGCGACCAGCGCCATCACGCCCTTGATGACCAGGGTGCCCGGAGCGTAGTGCGCATAGCCGAGGAAAATGTCTGCCAGCATCGAGCCGATGCCGCCCGCCGCAAAGCCATACCAGGGGCCCAGCAGCCAGCCGGACAGCAGCACGAAGCAGTCGCCCAGGTTCACATAGCCCTGCATCGGAGAGGGGATCTGCACGACCATCGTCGCCACGCAGACAAGCGCCGCAAGCAGTGCGGCAAGGACAAGCTTTCTGATCTTTTTATCGTTCATGATCGGGTGCTCCTTTGTTTTGGTTGTTGGCCGTATTATATCCCGTCCTGGTATTATTCATATAGTCAAAACAAAACAAATTATGCAGACCAGATTTGCCCTAAGCTGGAAAAAAGCGGCGCAGCCAGAGCTGCGCCGCACATTGGGAAGGATTTAGTCCTCCTTGGTCTCCTCGGCTTCGGAAGGCTCCTTGGGTTCCTCCGCAGCGGGCGCTTCCTCTTCCGCGTCCTTCTCGATGGTCACCTCGATGATGGGCTCCTGCGCCTTCTTGGCAGCGGCAGCCTCAGCCTTGGCGGCCTCGTAAGCGGCGAGCTTCTCCTGAGAGGCCTTGATGGCCGCGACGATATCGGCGACCGCTTCGGGCGCGTCACCCTCGAGCGTGGAGACATACCACTCGCCGATGGCGCGGTAGTTCTTGTCCATGCTGCGGCGCTCAGATGCCATCTCATACTCGGTCTTGGCCTTATCGGCAACGGCATTTGCCTTTTCACCGGCAACGGCCACGACCTGCTGTGCCTTCTCAGTCGCCACGAACGCGACGTCCTGAACCTTCTTGCTGAAGTTATCGAAAAATGCCATAATACTTTCTCCTTTCAAACCGTGTCCTCGGGTTTGTTATTGACAGTATAAGCTACCGGGGCTTTCATTTCAATGGATAATTTACGACAAAAGTATAAATTTTTTGTGACAGCGTTCACTTTTTCTCGACCCAGCCCTGCGCGCAGCTGACGGCGCGCTTCCAGCCGCGGTACAGCTCCTCACACTCGTACTGCGCCCGCTCGGGGGTGAAGACGCGCTCGCTGCACCGGAGAGTGCTCAGCTCGTCCAAGTCCCTCCACACGCCCGCGGCCAGACCCGCGAGCGATGCCGCGCCAAACGCCGTCGTCTCGACCATCGCGGGCCGGTCGACCGGAATGCGCAGCAAATCCGCCTGAAACTGCATCATCAAATCGCTGACGCTCGCGCCGCCGTCGACACGCAGAAGGGAGATCTCGCAGCCGGCGTCCTGCCGCATGGCGGTCATCAGGTCGGTGACCTGATAGGCGATGGATTCGAGCACTGCGCGGGCGAAGTGCGCCTTCGTCGTGCCGCGCGTGATGCCCACGACGCAGCCGCGCGCATACATATCCCAATACGGCGCACCGAGGCCCGTAAACGCGGGCACTAAGTAAATGCCGCCGCTGTCGGGAACGGATTCTGCCAGAATGTCGCACTCGTGCGAGGTCGAAATGACTTGCAGCTTGTCGCGCAGCCATTGAATGGCCGAGCCCGCGTTGAAGACGCTGCCCTCGAGCGCGTAGGTCGTCTCGCCGTTTAAGCTCCAGCCCACCGTCGTCACCAGTCCCGCGCGCGAGCGCACCGGCGCGCCGCCGACGTTCATCAGCGTGAAGCAGCCCGTGCCGTAGGTGTTCTTCGCCTGTCCGCGCGTAAAGCAGCCCTGCCCGAACAGCGCCGCCTGCTGGTCACCCGCCGCGCCGCAGATCGGCACGCCCGCGAGCTCTTCGAGCCCTTCGATGCCCTCCGCCACCGTGCCGTAGACTTCGGAGTTGGACACGGGACGCGGCAGAATGTTCATCGGAATGTCCAGCAGCGCGCAGAGCTCTTCATCCCACGAAAGCGTGTGGATGTTGAAGAGCATCGTGCGGCTGGCGTTCGAGTAGTCCGTCACGTGGACCTTGCCGCCCGTCAGCCTCCAGATGAGCCATGTCTCCACCGTACCGAATAAAATTTCGCCGCGCTCGGCCCTTTCCCGCGCGCTGGGGACGTGGTCGAGCAGCCACTTGATCTTCGTCGCGGAAAAGTAGGCGTCGATGTGCAATCCCGTTTTCTCGGCCACAAGCTCGCTCACGCCGCGCTTTTCGCGAAGGGCATCCGCGATGTCCGCCGTGCGGCGGCACTGCCAGACGATGGCGTTGTGGATGGGCTCGCCCGTCGCGCGATCCCAAAGAATCGTCGTCTCGCGCTGGTTCGTGATGCCGATCGCCGCGACCGCGCGGCCAAGGCCCGATTCGCGCAAGGCCTGCGCGGCAACGGCGCGCTCGCTCTCCCAGATCTCGTTCGGGTCGTGCTCGACCCAGCCGGGCTGCGGATAATACTGCCGAAACGGCTGCTGCGCGTGTCCGCCGACACTGCCATCGCGCCCGAACAGAATGGCGCGCGAGCTGGTCGTCCCTTGATCGAGCGCCAAAATATACCGCTGCATGAAGATACCCCCTTGTTCATTTGGACCGCCTTATGCTATACTAATGAATAAGATTATATCATGCAGGAGGGTTTTGCGCCATGGCTATTTGCAGGGAATTTTACTTCCCCTCGTCGGACGGCTCCTCGCGCATTCACGCGGCAGAGTGGATGCCCGAGAGCGGTGAGATCATCGGCGTTTTACAGATCGCGCACGGCGTGGCGGAATACGGCATGCGGTACGCGCCGTTTGCCGAATTCATGACCGAGCACGGCTTTGCCGTCGTGGCGAACGACCACCTCGGCCACGGTCTTTCCGCCGAGAAGGACGCCGACACGCTCTATTTCGGCCCGCGCGACGGCTGGAAGCATGTTGTGGACGACATGTACGCCCTGCGCTGCCGCACGAAGGAAAAATATCCCGATGTTCCCTATTTTCTCATGGGCCACTCGATGGGCTCGTTCCTGACGCGCACCTATCTCATCCGCTACCCCGGCACCGTCGACGCCGCCATCATCATGGGCACGGGGTACCAGTCCCCCGCGATCGTCACGGGCGGGCGCGCCATCGCCAAGGCCGCGGGCAAGCGCCACGGCTTCAAGGCGCACTCTCCGCGCGTGGAGGCACTGGCTTTCGGTGCTTACAACAAGGCGTTCGCGCCCAACCGCACGGAGGTCGACTGGCTCAGCGCGAGCGACAACAATGTTGACGCCTACATTGCCGACCCCCTCTGCGGTCAGAAGGCGAGCATCGGCCTCTTCTACGAGATGCTCGGCGGCATCCGCTTCATCAGCACGCCGAAAAACATCGCGTCGATGAACCGCAACACGCCCATTCTCTTCATCTCCGGCGACAAGGACCCTGTCGGCGAGATGGGCAAGGGCGTCAAGCGCGCATACGAGGCCTTCCGCCGCGCCGGCGTGCGCGACGTGGAGCTGAAGCTCTACAAGGGCCTGCGGCACGAGATTCTGAACGAAGACTGCCGTGCCGTGGTCTATAATGACCTGTGGAGCTGGATCGAAAAACATTTATGAATAAAGTCAGGAAGGCGAACCGTCAGGCGGTTCGCCTTCTTTTACTTCGGAGCAACGTTCGCGGCGTCAAAGCGTCGATATCGTGCGTCGTGAGCAGGACGCGCGCGGTCAGGATGCCGTCAAGCGTGACGAGGAACACCGCCAGCGCCGCGGCCCACTCTGGAAGCAGTGCGGCATAGCCCTCCAGAACCGGCTGCACATACCGCACGGCGAGCATCGACAATATTCCCCAGCAGATGGAAAACGGCAGGCAGATGCGGCCGTTCACGTCGCATTTGGTCGAAGAATAGTCCCAAAACTGCACTTGAAACAGCCTTTCATAGCCCCAGTGCACGGCGTATTCCATCGCCGTCGCCGCGAGCGTACCGAGCAAGATCTGCTCCCACGCGCCGGGGAGCTTTTCCGCCCCCAGCAATAAAATCGTGACCATTGCAAAGCCGTACACCGGACACAGCGGCAGGAACACGAAGCACCGCCGCAGCCGGTGGCTCGATCTCGTCGCTGCGGCGAAGAGCTTTTCCAAGCAATAGCCCAAAAAGCTGTAAGCAAACCAGTACCAGATATGATCCATTCCTTCCTCCGCGTCCGTTTTTTTCAGTATGGCCCGCGCAGATGAAAAAATGCGTGCCGCGCGCGTTGCAAAGCGCGGCGAATCATGGTAAAATGACAAAAAATCGACAGGAGAACACAACTATGCCTGATACCTGGGAAGCTCTGGAACACGACTGCAAAAATTGCCGCGAATGCTCGCTGTGGGAGACGCGCACGAACGTCGTCTTCGGCGTCGGCAATCAGAATGCTGAAGTTTTATTCATCGGCGAAGGCCCCGGCGCGAACGAGGATGCGCAGGGCGTGCCATTCGTCGGCAGGGCCGGTCATCTGCTCGACGACATGCTTGAGATCATCGGCCTCAAGCGCGACGATGTGTATATCGCCAACATCGTCAAGTGCCGCCCGCCGGAAAACCGCGACCCGCTCGGCGTGGAGCAGGACGCCTGTATCGGGTATCTTCGCCGTCAGGTCGCGCTGCTGCGGCCCAAGATCATCGTCTGTCTCGGACGCATCGCGGCCATGCGCATCATCAAGCCCGACTTCAAGATCACGCGTGAGCATGGGCAGTGGTTCGAAAAGAACGGCTTTCAGATGATGGCCGTGTATCACCCCGCGGCACTGCTGCGCGATCCGCGCCGCAGGCCCGAGTCGTTTGAGGATTTCAAGGGCTTACAGCAGAAGATCAATGAGCTTTGCGAGCACACCCATGCCGTTTCCTAATGCAAATAGCATACTTTTCGGTGCTGTGCCCTGCCAAATTTCTACATAAATGGTGTTTTTTGGATAAAAATGCTATTGACGGCCATTTTTGTGTGTGCTATATTACTACCATCCTTTTTGAAAGGACTTGGAGCTTGAGTGATGAAGACTGTTGTAAGCAACGTTGCATATCGCTTTTACTATTACTCTTACTTTTACTTTAAGGACAAGGTAAGAGCGATTTGTGATGCCCGTAGCTGAAAGGTCTTTCGAACCAACACTTGAAGGTCACTTCAAAAAGAGTTGAGTCAAGGAACCCGCCGTATGGACCACAAGTCCTTACAGCGGGTTTTATTGTTATCAGCGAGAAATAAAAATTGGAGGAAAAAAAGCATGAACACCAAACGCATCATTTCTCTTGTTGCCTCTCTTGCCCTCGTTCTCAGCCTGAGCGTGGGTCTGACCGGCTGCGGCGATAAGGCCGCACAGGACGACAATCAGGGCAGCACCGACGGCGAAGGCACGAAGTACACCGTCGGCATCTGCCAGCTCGTGCAGCACGAGGCACTCGACGCTGCCACCCAGGGCTTCATCGACGCGCTGAATGAGGCTCTGCCCGGCCAGGTCGAATTCCAGAACAAGAACGCTTCTGGCGACAACGCCAACTGCTCCACCATCGTCAACGGCTTCGTTTCCGACGGTGTGGATCTCATCTTGGCGAACGCCACCGGCGCGCTGACCGCCGCCGCTGCCGCCACGAGCGACATTCCCATCCTCGGCACCTCCATCACCGCTTACGGCGTTGCTCTTGATATTGACGACTTCAACGGCACTGTCGGCGGCAACATCTCCGGCACCTCCGACCTCGCTGACCTCGAGGCTCAGGCCAACATGATCACCGAGTGGTTCCCCGATGCCACGAAGGTCGGCCTGCTGTTCTGCTCTGCCGAGCCCAACTCCCGCTACCAGATCGGAGAGGTCGCCAAGTGCCTCTCCGATAAGGGCATTGAAACGAAGGAATTTGCCTTTACCGACACCAACGACGTCGCTTCCGTCACGCAGTCCGCTGCCGACTACTCCGACGTTGTCTACGTCCCCACCGATAACACCGCCGCTTCCAACACCGAGGCCATCGCAAACGTTCTTGTTCCCGCGGGCGTGCCTGCCATCTGCGGCGAAGAGGGCATCTGCAAGGGCTGCGGCGTCGCGACCCTCTCCATCAGCTACTATGACCTCGGCGTGACCACCGGTAAGATGGCCGCCAAGATCCTGACCGGCGAGGCCGACATCTCCGAGATGCCCATCGAGTTCACCGAGGCCACCCCGAAGTACAACGCCTCCATGTGCGAGACGCTCGGCATCGAGCCTCTCGAGGGCTACACTGCCATCGAAGAGTAATCTGATCACATCCCCCCGCAGGCAGGGACGGGCTTAGCCCGTTCCTGCCTCAACAAGAGATAGGAGGAGAGAACCCATGAGTTTTCTTTCGTCGCTGATGAACGCCCTGCCCGGCGCTGCCGCACAGGGTCTCGCCTGGGGCATTATGGCCATCGGCGTTTACATCACCTTCCGCATTCTGGACGTGGCGGACCTGACCGTCGACGGCTCGCTGGCAACCGGCGGCGCTGTCTGCGTCATGCTGATCCGCGGCGGCTTCAATCCCTGGATCGCCCTGCTGTGCGCGATGCTCGCCGGTATGCTGGCAGGCCTCGTCACCGGTCTTTTCCACACGCGCTGCGGTATTCCGGCCATTCTCGCCGGTATCCTGACGCAGCTTGCGCTGTATTCGATCAATCTGCGCATCATGGACAGCAAGGCAAACCAGGCACTCAGCGTTGATAAATATCCGCTGCTGCTTTCGCAGCGCTATGTGCGCGAGCTCTCGATGAACAATCCCCTGCCGCTACTGCTTCTCTTCACAGCCGCGGTCATCGCCATCCTGTACTGGTTCTTCGGCACGGAGAAGGGCAGCTCGCTGCGCGCGACCGGCGCAAACCCCCACATGGCGCGCGCACAGGGCATCAACACGAACTCGAATATCGTGCTTGGCCTGATGGTCTCGAACGGTCTTGTCGCCCTCTCCGGCGCGCTGCTGGCGCAGTATCAGGGCTCGAGCGACATCAACATGGGCCGCGGTGCCATCGTCATCGGCCTTGCCGCCGTCATCATCGGCGAGGTCATCTTCGGCAAGATCTTCACGAACTTCGGCCTCACGCTGCTGGCCGTTTCCATCGGCGCGATCATCTACTACATCGTGCTCCAGATCGTGCTGCAGCTCGGTCTGAACACCAACGACTTAAAGCTTATCACGGCGCTGATCGTGGCGGTCTTCCTCGCCATCCCCTACTGGAAGAGCAAGATGTTCCGCCGCAAGGTGCAGCCCCAGAGCGCAAAGAACGGAGGCAACGGCCATGCTTGAACTCAAGGAACTTTATAAGACCTTTAACCCCGGCACCATCAACGCCAAGACCGCGCTGAACGGCCTGAGTCTGACGCTGAACGACGGCGATTTCGTCACCGTCATCGGCGGCAACGGCGCGGGCAAGTCCACGATGCTCAACGCCACCGCCGGCACGTTCTTTGTCGACTCCGGCAAGGTCATCATCGACGGCGCTGACGTCACGAACCTGCCCGAGCACAAGCGCGCGGCATTCATCGGCCGCGTGTTCCAGGACCCGATGATGGGCACCGCCCCCTCGATGTGGATCGAAGAGAACCTCGCCCTCGCCGCCCGCCGCGGCCAGCGCCGCGGTCTTTCCTGGGGCGTGACGAAGGAGGAAAAGGAGCAGTACCGCGAGCTGCTCGGCGGTCTCGGCCTCGGCCTTGAGTCCCGCCTGACCACGAAGGTCTCGACGCTCTCCGGCGGCCAGCGCCAGGCGCTCACGCTGCTGATGGCAACGCTCAAGCGCCCCAAGCTGCTGCTGCTCGATGAGCACACCGCGGCACTCGACCCGAAGACCGCCGCCAAGGTCATGGAGCTCACCGACCGCATCGTGCGCGAGGGCCAGCTCACCACGCTGATGATCACGCACAACATGCGCGATGCCATTCAGTACGGCAACCGCCTCATCATGCTGCACGACGGCCACGTCATCCTCGACATTGCGGGCGAGGAGAAGAAGAAGCTGACCGTGCCCGATCTTCTTGAGCAGTTCACGAAAGCCAGCGGCGACGAGTTCGCCAACGACCGCGCGATCCTCTCCTAACGTTTTCTCTCTCCCCTATAAAGCACAAAAAGAGCTTGAACGCTTTGTTCAGGCTCTTTTCTTATCCTTTTTTACGCTTCCCGCAGCACGACCTCGACAATGCCGACATCGTCGGTATCGGGGTAGAAGTTCACCTGCCACGGCTCAGTAAAGCCGGTGTCGACCTCCTCCTGCACAGATCGTACCATGTCGCGGATGCCGTCACGGTCCGCGGTGAAGTACGTGAAGCGCACGGCGATACGGCTGAGCGCGCCCTCGCGCGCCGTCAGGCGCAGAAGGTCAGGCAGCGCCTCGGTGCTCGTCGCGGTGACAATGCCCGCCTGCTCCTCCGCCGTGCGGCGGTAGCCGAGGCGCACGTGCATCTCGTAATAGGCGCGCTCCTGCGTGTCGGTGTAGCTGATGTAGTCAAGAAGATACGCGCCCAGTGCCGTCTCCTCCTGCACCTCCTTACAGGCCTGCTCGGCCATGGCCGCGGCGTCTTCCTCGCTGTAAATACGCACGACGCCTTCCTCGCTGTGCTCGCCAAGGAGCAGCAGCAGCGCATTGACGAGGTCCTGATAGCTGTCGGCGCGCAGGGTGTCCGCACCCTCGTTTTCCCAGTAGACCTCGCTGTGCGGCGTGGAGACGCTGTAGGAACGCTCAAGCACGACGTTGCCGCCGCAGCCCGAGAGCGTCAGGCAGAGCGCCAGCGAAAGCGGAATGAACTTTTTGCGCACGGCGCTCCCTCCTTTTGGGCGAAATCTCTCTTTCTCAGTAGCCAAGCGGCTCGTCGACGAGCACGACCTCGGTCTCGCAGCTGCGGATGGCCTCCCACAGCACGACAAGACCGCGGCAGATGCGCTGCGGGCTCTTGCAGTCGTAGCAGCGGTCGCCGTTCACGGCACACGGCGTTTTCACGCCGAGGCGCTGCGCGTTTTTCGGTGCAGCAATGTTACGGGCGCGCCAGAGCGCTTCGTCATAGGTCGGCGCGATCTTGTTGTTGCCGACGACGAACCACACCCTCTTGTGGCCATAGAGCGACGAGGACACACGGTTGCCCGTCCCGTCGATGTTGATGATCTCGCCCGTTTCGGCAAGGCCGTTGGCCGAGAGCAGGTAGTTGTCGCACGTCGAGGCGTTTTTGAGCACCTCGGCAGCGTTCATGCCGTCGGGCACGTTCCAGTGGCTGAACATCTTGTTGTGCTTGCCGAGGCTTTCAAAAAGCCCCATCTGAGAGAGCGTCATGCTGCCGCCGAACGACACGCTCTCTCCGTCGATCTGCGCGTTCAGATAGTCCGCCGCTTCCTTCGCCGTCGCGAAGGCAGCTACCTTGAAGCCGCGCTCTTTGAGATTCTTCTCCACCGTCGTAAGATCCATTCCTGCTTCCTCCTTGTATCCTGATATCCTTAGAGGCCCTGCGGGTCGTATTCGCCAAAGCCCTCACCGAGCACCTCGCTCGCGTCGCAGACGATGAAAAAGGCGTCGGGGTCGAGCTCCTTGATATAGCGCTTGATCGAAACCGCTTCCTTCTTGCGCACGGCGCAGAAAAGGAGCGGACGCTCCGCGCCCGTGTAGCCGCCCTTACCGTTCAGAAGCGTTACGCCCATGTCGCGCCGCAGCATCTCCTGCATGATCTCCTCATACTTGTCGCTGATGATGTAGGCGACCTTTGCCGTGTTCTGACCGTAGACGACCAGATCGAGCACCTTCGTCGTGATGTAGAGTGCCAGCGCACCGTAGAGCGCGTTGTTGAGGCTGTGGAACACCGCGGCGTAGATCAGGATGATCGTCAGGTCGATGCCGAGGCAGATGTTGCCGATTGACAGCCGTTCAACGTGCGACCGCACGATCCACGCGCCGAGCTCCGAGCCGCCCGTCGTCGTCTCCTCGCGGAACAGCAGGCCTGAGGCGATACCGAGCGTCACGCCGCCGTACAGGCACGCAAGCAGCGGGTCCATGGGCTCAAACTCGTGGATGGCCGCGACAACGTCGATCAAAATGGAGCTCAGCGTCATCGTGTAGATGGACTTGCACAAAAATGCGAAGCCGAATTTTTTAAGTCCCACGATAAAAAGCGGCACATTGAGCACGATGACCATCGTACCGACCGGCAGAATGGGTGCAAAAAAGTTAATGATCTGCGAAATACCCGTAAAGCCGCCGACCGTAAAGCCATTCGGTGCATAGAACCAATCGAACGACAAGGCATACAGCACGCAGGCAAGCGTGACAATGATATAGCTTTTCACCTGCTCGCGCAGTTTTTTATTTTTCATAAATTTTCTCCCCTCACATGTTTCTCTCAGGCTTCCGACGTCAAATCAGCGAGAGCTGCTTGTCGTCGCTGTCCTCCGTCTTGAGCAGCGCGCCCGTCGCGGGAATGCTGCGGCCGCGGTAGCGGGCAAGGTCGGTGATGCCGGTCTCCTCCGGGAAGCGCACCGTGTCGAGCACGTACTTCTTTTTGAGCGTCAAAAGTGCGACGCCCTGCGTCGTGCGCGTCGTCTTCACACCAAGAAGCGCCGTGTTGACGATCAGCACGCGCGGCTCTGTCGAATAGACGGCGATCTCGCGGTCTTCCTTGAGATGCAACAGCGCCTTGAGCGGGCTTTTGTCGCTGTAGGCGCCGGTCAGGCGGCGGCGGTTCGAGGTCGTCCTGTAGGCCGACAGCTCGACCTTCGCGGCCTTGCCGTTTTCAAAGAAGAAGATCATATAGCCGCTGTAGTCGCCCGGCAGCACCATGCCCATGACGCTCTCGCCCTCGTCCATGCCGAGCTTCGCGGGTAAGTAGTCACCCAGCTGGCTCGCCTTGCCGTCGGCAAAGTCGCTCGCGCGCGTCTTGTAGACCTGCGCCTTGTCGGTGAAGAACATCAGCTCGGCGGCGTTGGAGCTCTCCACGCTCATGCTGAGCGCGTCGTCCTCCTTGAACTTCTGCTCGCCGGACATGCGCAGCGACTGCGGCGTGATCTTTTTAAAGTACCCGTGCTGCGACAAAAACAGCGTCACGGGATAGTCCTCGATGGCGTCCTCCTCGCTCTCGGCGTCCTCGGCATAGTCGTAGAGGATGCCGGTGCGGCGGGACTCGGCGTACTTTTTGCGCACGTCCTCAAGCTCGCTGACGATGATCTTGCGGATGCGTGACGGGCGCGCAAGCGTATCCTCGAGGTCTTCGATCTCCGCCTCGAGCGATGCCGTCTCCTCCACGCGCTTCAGGATATATTCGCGGTTGATGTTGCGCAGCTTGATCTCGGCGACGTATTCCGCCTGGATCTGGTCGATGCCGAAGCCGATCATCAGGTTCGGCACGACGTCGGCCTCCTTTTCCGTCTCGCGGATGATCTTGATGGCCTTGTCGATGTCGAGCAGGATCTTTTTAAGGCCCTTTAAGAGGTGCAGCTTGTCCTGCCGCTTTTTGAGCACGAAGTACACGCGGCGCTTGACGCTCTCGGTGCGCCACGCGCACCACTCGTCTAAAAGCTCGCGCACGCCCATCACGCGCGGCATGCCGCCGATCAGGACGTTGAAGTTGCACGACGCCGTATCCTGCAGTGTCGTCGCCTTGAAGAGCTTCTGCATCAGCTTGTCGGGGTCGGCACCGCGCTTTAAGTCGATCGTCAGCTTGAGGCCGGAGAGGTCGGTCTCGTCACGCATGTCGGAAATTTCCTTGACCTTGCCCGCCTTGATGAGTTCGGCGACCTTGTCCATGATGGCCTCGGTCGTGGTGGTGTAGGGAATTTCATAAATTTCGATGAGATTTTCTTTTTTGTCGTAGCGCCAGCGGGCGCGCACCTTTATGCCGCCGCGGCCGGTGTTGTAGATGTCCTCGATGGCGCGCGGGTCGTACAATACCTCGCCGCCGGTCGGGAAGTCGGGCGCGAGCAGCGTCTCGCTGATGCGCACCTCAGGATTTTTCAAAAAGGCGATCGTCGTGTCGCAGACCTCGCCCAAGTTAAAGCCGCACAGCTGGCTCGCCATGCCGACCGCGATGCCCTGGTTGGCCGAGACAAGGATATTCGGGAACGTTGTTGGCAGCAGCGCCGGCTCTTTCATCGAGTTATCGTAGTTGTCGACAAAATCAACGGTGTCGGAGTCGATGTCGCGAAAGAGTTCGGCGCAGATGGGCGCGAGCTTCGCCTCGGTGTATCGGCTGGCCGCCCACGCCATATCGCGCGAATAGACCTTGCCGAAGTTGCCCTTCGAGTCGACGAACGGGTGCAGCAGCGCGCCGTAGCCCTTGGAAAGGCGCACCATCGTGTCGTAGATCGCGGCGTCGCCATGGGGGTTTAAGCGCATCGTCTGTCCGACGATGTTCGCGCTCTTCGTGCGCGCGCCGGTGAGAAGCCCCATCTTGTACATCGTGTAAAGGAGCTTTCGGTGCGAGGGCTTGAAACCGTCGATCTCCGGAATGGCGCGCGAAACGATGACGGACATCGCGTAGGGCATGTAGTTCGTTTCCAGCGTCTCGGTGATATTCTGCTCCACCACATCCGCGTGGAGACCCATGACGTTCGGGTCCGCGCGGCGGTGGGTCTGCTTGGGTGTTTTGTCGCTTTTCTTCATTCGGTTACCTCAAAATCGCTCCGACGGCAATATGGCCGCCGGTCATACTATTTCTAATATATCCTATCACACTTTTTTTTGCTCTGCAACACCGCGGAGGAAGAGAAAATTGCCGCAAAACGCCATTTTTTCGCCAAAGGCGCACAAAACCGGCGCGGCAGCGCAAATTGACAAAATCGCGGCGCAGAGTGTACAATGCAGATACCCCAACAGGTATGGAGGTCAAACGATGAAACAGTGTATGGACGCCGACAATCTGCACCGCCGGCTCAAAAAGATCATCGGTCAGGTGCAGGCCATTGACCGCATGGTGGACGAGGACGTCCCCTGCGAGGATATTCTTGCGCAGATCAACGCGGCCAAATCCGCGCTGCACGGCTGCGGCAAGGTCGTGCTTGAGGGGCACATCAAACACTGCGTGCGTGACGGCATCGAGCACGGCGACGCGGACAAAACGATCGAGAACTTTACGAAGGCGGTCGAGCGCTTTTCGAACATGGGCTGAGCAGGAGATAAACCCTCTCACGCGCCCGTTTTCGGTAGAATTGCACGAAAGAAGAGAAGCAGTTTTGTGCTGCTTCTCTCTTTTTGCGGGCTTTATAACCTATACCCCTATATGTATAATAAGCCCATACCCCCTATGGTACAGAAAGGAGTCACTTCCGTGAAACTTGCAATGGAAAAGCTGGAGCATTTTTTAGAGCTGGGCGGCACAAAAAAAGATATCACACTGCTCGTGATCTCCGGCATCGCACTGATCGTCAGCATTTTTGATCTCGTTCCCCTGCCGTTCGACGCCTTGTGGGCCGCGATCATCCTCTGCGGTGTCCCCATCATTTTAGAGGCCGTCATCGGCCTTGTCACGGCGTTCGACATCAAGGCAGACGTGCTCGTCTCGCTCGCGCTGATCGCGTCGGTCTGCATCGGCGAAGACTTCGCCGCGGGTGAGGTCGCGTTCATCATGCAGCTCGGCGGTCTTCTCGAAGAGCTGACCGTCGCCCGCGCCCGCGCGGGCATCGAAAAGCTCGTCCATCTGACACCGCAGACCGCGCACGTCATCTTGGGCGGAGAGGAAACGGCCGTCCCCGCCGAGGCCGTCAAGGTCGGCGACCTGCTGCGCGTGCTGCCCGGCGAGACCATCCCCGTCGACGGAGAGATCGTATCGGGCCAGACATCTGTGAATCAGGCCGTTATGACGGGTGAATCGCTGCCGGTCGACAAGGGCGTCGGCGACGAGGTCTCCTCTGGCACGGTCAACCAGTTCGGCGCTTTCGAGATGAATGCCACAAAGGTTGGCGAGGACAGCTCCAGCCAGCGCATGATCCGCCTTGTCCAGTCCGCCGACGCGGACAAGGCCAAGATCGTCGGTCTATCCGACCGCTGGGCGACATGGATCGTCGTCATCGCCCTGACCGCCGCGGCGCTGACGTGGCTCATCTCCGGTGAGATCATCCGCGCGGTGACGATTCTGGTCGTCTTCTGCCCCTGCGCGCTTGTGCTGGCAACGCCGACTGCCATCATGGCCGCGAGCGGCAAGGCACGAAGCACGGCTTTCTCGTCCGCGAGGGCGACGCGCTTGAGCGTCTCGCCGCCGTGAAGAAGATCGCCTTCGACAAGACCGGCACGCTGACCTACGGCACGCCGAAGGTCGTTCTGGTGCACAGCGCGCTGCCCTCCCTCTCCGATAACGAGCTCTACCGCCTCTGCGCCACGGCGGAGCGCTATTCTGAGCACCCGCTCGGCAAGGCCATCACCCGCTGCTGTCAACAGGAGACGGGCGAGGCGCTGGGCGAGGCCGAAAACTTCCAGATGGTGCCGGGGCGCAGCGTCTCCGCTTGCGTTGACGGTAAAACCCTCCTCGCGGGCAATGCGGAGCTCCTTGCCGAGCACCATATCGCCATTCCCGAAGAGGCCGCTAAGGCCGCTGTTGTCCAGCTCTCGCAGGGCTGCACCGTCACCTACGCCGCCGTGGACGGCGTGTTCGCGGGCTTTCTCGCCCTGTCCGACACAATCCGTGAGGAAAGTGCCGGCATGATCGACCGGCTCTCCGCGCTTCAGATCCAGCCCGTGCTGCTTACGGGTGACCATCAGAACGCCGCCGCGGCCATTGCCGCGCAGCTCCACATCGGCGAGGTGCACGCAAACTGCCTGCCCGAGGACAAGCTCGCCCACATCCGCGCCTATCAGGCCGCGGGCGATAAGGTCTGCATGATCGGCGACGGCGTGAACGACGCGCCCGCGCTCAAGGCCGCCGATGTCGGCATCGCAATGGGCGGCGTGGGCAGCGACATCGCCGTGGACGCCGCGGATATCGCGCTCGTCGACGACGAAGTCAAGGAGCTGCCACACCTTATCGCGCTCTCCAAGCGCATGATGCGCACCATCAAGCTCAATATAACATTCTCGCTCACGCTCAACTTCATCGCCATCGTGCTCGCCATCACCGGCACACTGAACCCTGTTGTCGGCGCGCTGGTCCATAACGCAGGCAGCGTGCTTGTCATCACAAACTCGGCCCTGCTGCTAAAATGGAGGCGAACCGCCTCGCAGAGTTTCGCGTCCGCAGACGCGAAATCTGTTTGATCGTAAATTCCGACGACAGGCGCGTCGGAATTTACTCTTTGCGCGGAGCGTGTGTCGCAGCCGCGCTGCGAGCGGCAAGGCACGAAGCGCAGCGAATCCTTTTCAAAAAGAGTGGATCGCAAAATTTCGATCCACCCTTTTTGATTTTCTTTTATTTTCTGCGCCAGACAGAGGGCATTAAGAGGACAAGCAGCGGCATGATCTCAAGACGGCCGAGCAGCATGATGGCGCTCATCGTGAGCTTGCTGATGCCGGAGAGGAAGCCGAAGTTGCACGTCGGTCCCACTGCGCCAAGGCCCGGGCCCACGTTGCTGATGGCCGTGAGCGAGGCGGTGAACGCCGCGGTAAAGTCGATGTTGTCAAGCGACAAAATCAGCGTGCCGAGCAGCATGATCGCGATATAGGCGAAGAAGAAGACCGAAACGGACGAGACGGTCTCCTCCGTCACGCGATGTCCGTCGAGCGTGATGGGGCGCACCTCGCGCGAGTGCATCACGCGCCGCAGATCACGCCGCAGCGACTTGCACAAAAGCACGATGCGCGAGGCCTTGACGCCGCCCGCCGTAGAGCCCGCGCAGCCGCCGAAAAACATCACCAGCACGAGGATACAGCGGCAGAACTGCGGCCAGAGGTCAAAATCCTCCGTGCAGTAGCCGGTCGTTGAAATGAGCGTTGTTACTTGAAAGGCCGCATTCTCGATGGCCGAGCCGATGTCGCGCCCCGTGCGCACGATCAGGTCCGCCGCGATCATCGCCGACGCGCCGACCACGACCAGCGAGTAAACGCGCAGCTCCTCGCTCTTGAGCGCCTCGCGGAAGCGGCGCGTCACGCAGAGGTAGAGGAGCGTAAAGTTCACGCTTGCGGCAAACATGAAGAAAATGAGGATCCAGTTGACAAGATGCGACTGATAATACGCGATGCTCGCATCCCGGATGGAAAAGCCGCCGGTAGAGATCGTCGTCAGCGCCGTGGTGATCGCATCGAACAGCGGGAGGCCCGCAATGCGCAGCAGCAGCGCCTCCGCCACGGTGAGCGCGATGTAGATGCGGTACAGGATGCGCGCCGTCTCACCCGTGCGGGGGCGGAGCTTTGTGCTGATGGGGCCGGGGGATTCTGCTTTCATCAGGTTCACGCTGCCCTCACTGAGCTTGGGCAGCAGCGCCAGCATGAGAACGAGGATGCCCATGCCGCCCATCCACTGCGTGAGCGCGCGCCAGAATTGGATGCCCCGCGGCAGCGACGCAGGCGACGGGAAGATGGACGCGCCGGTCGTCGTCAGGCCGGAGACGGTCTCGAAAATGGCGTCGATAAAGCTGCAGCTGCCGCTGAAAAAGTACGGCAGCGCGCCGAACACGCTCAGCGCGATCCAGCACAGTGCCACGCAGACAAAGCCGTCGCGCGTCTGGAGCCGCGCGTTGTCCGCGCGGATGAGCGAGAGCAGCACTCCCACGCCGCCGCAGATAAGCAGCGCGTACAAAAAGGCCCTCTGGTCAACACCACCGCCGAACACGCTCAGCAGCAGCGGCGGGATCATACAAAGCGCCTCGATACAGAGAATGACGCCCACGATTCTGAGAATAAGATTTTGGTTCATAATGAAACTTCCTTGCCGCAAGCAGCCGGCACATCAGCCGAGAATATCGTTGAGATCCTGCAAAAAGAGCTTTTTCGCCATCACGATGACGCGGTCGCCCGCGTGGATCTTGGAATGTCCGTTCGGAATGACCATCTTGCCGTCGTGCACGATGGCCGCAACGAGCAGTCCCTTGCGGAAGTGCAGGTCGCTGAGCGGACGGTCGAGGAAGTGCGTGGCGTTCGTGGCGGTGAATTCCACCGCCTCGATCGCGCCGCCGAGGATATAGTGCAGGCTCTCCACGGCGCTCCCCTGCGAGTTGGCAAGGCCGCGCACATAGCTGGAGATCTGGCCTGCGACGATGGCTTTGGGCGAAACAACGCTGTCAAGCCCCGTGAGGCTCACGATATCGAGATAGCCGAGACGCGACATCTTGGGCACGACCTTTTTCACGCCGTAGCGCTTGGCCGTGAGCGCCATGAGAAGGTTTTCCTCGTCGCGGTCGGTCAGAGCGATGAAGGCGTCGCAGTGGAAAATGCCCTCGGATTCGAGCAGGTGGTGATCCGTGCCGTCGCCGCGGATGATGGTGGCCTTGGGGAGCTTTTCAGCAAGCGTCAGGCACTTGGCCTCGTTCTTTTCCACGATCGTCACGCGCGTGCCGACATCGGCAAGCATCCAGGCAAGATACTGCGCGATGCGCCCGCCGCCGAGGATGCTCACGCGGCGGATGGGCGCCATGGCCCTGCCCATCGAGCGCAGCACGCGCGTCGTCTCCGCGGGCGTGCCGATGACGTACACGCGGTCGCCCGTCTGCGGGACGAACGAGCCGTTCGGCACGATGACCTCTTCCCCGCGCTTGGCCGCGCACATGAGGATGCTGTTGGGATTTTCGCGGTTGTAGTCGATGAGGGACTTGCCGACAAGGCTGTCGCCCTCTTCGGTCTGAAAGCCGATGAGCTCGACAAGTCCGCGGGCAAACGTCTCCACGCTGAACGCGCTCGGCACGCGCAGAATGCGCGAAATTTCCTGCGCGGCGGCATTTTCGGGGTTGATGATCATATCAAGCCCGATCTCGCGGCGCAGGATCGGTGCATCGCGGAAATACTCGGGGTTGCGTACGCGGGCGACCGTGTGTTTCGCGCCGAGCTTTTTCGCCATCAGGCAGCAGATGAGGTTGACCTCGTCGTTTTCCGAAACGGCGATGAGAAGGTCCGCCTCGCGCACGCCCGCCTCCAAAAGGACGCTGGCGCTCGCGCCGTTGCCCTCCACACACATGACGTCGAGCATGGAGTCAACGTGGTCGAGCACGGCGCTGTCGCGGTCGATGACGACCAGATCGTGGTTTTCGCCCGTCATCTGCTCGGCGATGGCGTAGCCGACCTTACCGATACCGACAATGATGATTTTCATTTCTGTATTTCTCCTAAATTCTCTTCGGCTTCCGCCGTGTGCTGCTTACGCAGCACCATCAAAACGCTGTTGAATTCCGCCCCCATGATCAGCATGACCGAGGCGAGATACAGCCACAAAAGCAATACGATCACCGCGCCGAGCGTGCCGTAAATGACGGAGTAGCGCGCGATGTTTTCAACATAATACGAAAAAAGGAATGACAATACGAGCCACATCACGAGCGAGAACACCGCGCCCGGCCAGATACGGTTCATCCGGTGCGACTCCTGCGCAAGGCCGTACATCATCGCGATGGGGAAGAATACGATGCCGCCGATGATAACAAAGCGCAGGCTCGACCACAGGCGGATAAAGCCGTCGCTCAGCGTGATATAGGCCGACAGGTGGCTCGATACGTAGTTCAGCACCCGCCCGCCGACGACGGAAAGGCCGATCGACAGCACGATCATCAGGATGAGGCTCAGCGTGTAGAGCAGGAGCTTGATCTGATAGCGCGCAAACTGCGTGGGCCGGTGCTCGCCGTAGGCCCGCCGGACAGAGCCCATCAGCGAGGCCGCCGCACGGTACGGGAAATAGATCGAAAAAACGAGCGAGAACCAGAGCAGGCGCGGGCTGGAGTCGCGTCCGACGTAAATAAGGTACTGCTCGATGATGTCAAGCGCCTCCTGCGGGATGAATGCGCGAATTTCATACAGGAAGCCGCTGATATCCACGGACATGATGCCGACTAAGTTGCTCAAAAAGATCAAAAGCGGGAAAAGCGCAAACAAAAGGTAGTATGTGAGCGCCGCACTGTCGCGGCCGACATGATGATCGAAGTACCGCCTGACCATCAGGTAGATGCCTTTCAAAAAGCGGTGCCGGTCAAGATACTGCTGCAAGGGCGATGCTCACCTCCTCAAAAGTCGATTTCTCTTCAATTTATGTAGTATAGCACAGTCCAATTCGAAAGGGAAGCAGAAACGCGTGCCATGACATACTTTTTACAGAAATAAAGCCGGAAAAGGGGTTGACAGCACGGGAAAATGTGCATAATATAGTGCCGATAAGTTCATACATCGTCCGGTAGGTAAGGCTACCACAAGGATACGGACTGCTGCCGCGGAGTAGTGGAGACACTATGAGAGGGTTTGAACAGGTTGCATCGAAAGCAAGGTGCCATCTAATGCAGTTTCACCGCCTCGTGATGCTAAAGCTTGAACGGTAAGGAAACTTCTCGCCAGGGGCGGGTGTTTCTTGATTGTCGCTCCCATAGCCGCGTCGCCGGACGCAGGATATGGGGGATTTTTTTATCGCAAAATTCACCTGAACACTTTGATTTGGCACTATCTTCAGAAAGGAGGAGTCGGTATGGTCGGCTTTGAAGAAATGCGCGACGAACTGCTGGAAAGAATCGAGGATCTGCTCAAGCGAAAACAATATACCGCGCTGCGCGACCTGCTTGCAGACCTGGAGCCCGCGGATATCGCCTCGCTTTTTGAAGATTTGGACGAGGACAGCATTCCCCTTTTGTTCCGGCTCCTTCCTAAAGAGCCCGCGGCGGAGGTGTTCGTCGAGCTCGATCCCGACGCGCAGGAGATGCTGATCCGCGGCTTTTCGAACACCGAGCTCAAAGAGGTCCTTGACGAGCTGTATCTGGACGATGCGGTCGACATCGTGGAGGAAATGCCCGCGAACGTCGTCAAGCGCATCTTAAAGCACGCGGACCCCGACACGCGCAAGAGCATCAATGAAATTCTCAAATACCCCGACGACAGCGCGGGCGCGCTGATGACGACGGAGTTTGTCGACTTAAAGCGCGATATGACCGTCGAGGACGCGCTCAAGCGTATCCGCCGCACCGGTACGGACAAAGAGACCATCAACGTCTGCTATGTCGTCGATCCGGCGCGCAAGCTGCAGGGCATCGTCTCGCTGCGAACGATCCTCCTCTCCGATGAGGACGACACCATCGACGAGATCATGGAGACACATGTCATCTCTGTCTCCACGCTCGAGGATAAAGAGGACGTTGCGCAGACCTTCTCGAAGTACAACTTCATCGCCCTTCCGGTCGTCGACAAGGAAGACCGCCTCGTCGGCATCATCACGGTCGACGACGCCATCGACGTCATGGAAGAGGAGACGACCGAGGATATCGAGAAGATGGCGGCTATGCTGCCGACGGATAAGCCATACCTCAAGACGAGCGTCTGGGATACGTACAAGTCCCGTATCCCCTGGCTGCTGCTTCTGATGGTCTCGGCCACGTTCACCGGCCAGATCATCGCCCGCTTTGAAGACGCGCTCAGCGCGTTCGCCATTCTGACGGCTTATATCCCGATGCTGATGGACACGGGCGGTAACTGCGGCTCACAGGCGAGCGTCACGGTCATCCGTGGTATCTCGCTCGACGAGATCGAGTTTTCCGACCTTTTCCGCGTCATCTGGAAGGAGATCCGCGTGGCGGTCATCTGCGGCGCGACGCTTGCCGCAGCGAATTTCGTCAAGCTCATGCTCGTCGACAAGATGATCTTCGGAAATCCCATCACCATCACGGTCGCGCTCGTCATCTGCCTGACGCTCGTGGTCACGGTGTTTGCGGCCAAGGTCGTGGGCTGCACGCTGCCGCTGCTCGCCAAGAAGATCGGCTTCGACCCCGCGGTCATGGCTTCGCCGTTCATCACGACGGTCGTGGACGCCATCTCGCTGATGATCTACTTCAACTTTGCCTCGCTTCTTCTCGGAATCTGATAAAAATGCGAAAAACTCTTTTCAATCGCGCATGAACTGTGTTATGATGCAAGTTGTATGGCATTGTGCAACAGTAAAGGGCGGCTGTGCCACGCACAGCCGCCCTTCTTTTTGAGGAGGATCTTCATGGAAGAAAAACTCAGAGAATATGCAAAGCTGCTCATCGAAGTGGGCCTGAACGTTCAAAAAGGGCAGACGCTCGTCATCTCCTGTCCCGTCGACTGCGCGCCGTTCGCGCGCCTGTGCGCCTCCGCCGCCTACGACGTCGGCTGCCGCGAGGTCGTGATGCGCTGGTCAGACGACTATTTGAGCCGCGAGCGCTTCCTGCGCGCGGATGACTCCGTGTTCGACGTCTTTCCCGCCTGGCAGGCAGAAATGCTCAACGGCTATGCTGACGAGAGTGCAGCATTTCTCAATATCGCTGCCCGTGATCCTGAGGCGCTGCGCGGCGTAGCCCCCGACCGCCTGACGCGCGCGAGCCGCAGCGAGACGGCCATCCAGCCTTACGTAAGCGCCGTAATGTCCAATGCCTGCCCCTGGTGTGTCGCGTCCGTCCCCATTCCGAGCTGGGCGAAGAAAGTCTTCCCCGCTCTTCCCGAGCAGGAGGCGATGGATAAGCTCTGGGACGCGATCTTCACCTCCGTCCGCATCAGCGGCAAGGGCGACGCCGTCGCGCGCTGGCATGAGCATGTGGCGCTGCTCAAAAGCCGCATCGCAAAGCTCAACGAGCTGCACTTCACCTCGCTCTATTACCAGAACTCCCTCGGCACGAGCCTCAACATCAAGCTCCCCGAGACGCACGTCTGGGCCGGCGGCGACAACACCAGCCGCGCAGGCTTTCCGTTCGTCGCCAATATGCCGACGGAGGAGGTCTTCACCGCCCCGCTCAGAGACGGCATTGACGGCGTCGTTTACGCAGCCCTGCCGCTCGTGCACAACGGCAACATCATTGAAAACTTCCACTTCGTCATCAAGGATGGCAAGATCGTCGAGGCGCACGCGGAAAAGGGCGAGGACATCCTGAAAGCCGCCATCGCCGAGGATGAGGGCGCGTCGTATTTCGGCGAGGTCGCACTCGTTCCCTATGACAGTCCCATTTCAAACCAGAAGATTCTCTTCTACAACACGCTCTTCGACGAAAACGCGGCCTGCCACCTCGCCTTCGGTGAGGCGTACCCCGAGTGCGTCAAGGGCGGCGAGGCCATGAGCAAGGAAGAGCTCAAGGCCGCGGGCCTGAATGATTCCAATACGCACGTCGATTTCATGGTCGGCACTGCTGACCTTTCCATCATCGGCACAACGAAAGACGGGCGCGAGATTCCCGTGTTCGTCAACGGCAACTTTGCCCTGTAAAAAATGATACTGCGGGCGCTTGCCCGCTCACAAAGGAGAAAAACCATGTCTATGAATTTTAACAGCCTTTCCACCGATGACAAAATTCTCATCATGGAGGGCGCGCAGGTGCTCGGCGACGTCGTCGCGGGTGAAGGCACGGCGTTCTGGTACAACAGTGTTTGCCGCGGCGAGATGCAGAGCGTGCGCATCGGCAAGCGCTGCAACATTCAGGACCTCGCCCTGATCCACAACAAGGTCACCATCGGCGACGATGTGTCCGTCGGCCACCGCGCCACCGTCCACGGCGCGACCATCGGCGACCGCGTGATCGTCGGCATGGGCGCGACGGTGCTCGACGGCGCTGTCATCGGCAGCGACTGCATCATCGGCGCGGGCGCTCTTGTCACGGGCAAGATGAACGCGCCCGACGGCTCGATGATCCTCGGCACCCCGGCCAAGGTCGTGCGCGAGCTGACGGAGAAGGAAAAAGAGAGCATTCTGGCCAACGCCACGCTCTATCTTGAAAAAAGCAAGGAATACCGCGCCCACGCCGCCAAACAGGCGTAAGGCAAGCACAGGAGGAATACTCATATGAAGATCTTAGTCATCAACGGCGCAAACATGAACATGCTCGGCCGCCGCGAGCCGGACATCTACGGCAAGGAGGACTACGCCGCCCTCTGCGCCCGCATCTATGAGCACGCACAGAGCCGCGGTGTGGCCGTGGAGTGCTTCCAGTCCAACCACGAGGGCGCGATCATCGACGCCATTCAGGAGGCCGACACGGCGTTCGACGGCATCGTCATTAACCCCGGCGCTTACACGCATTACAGCTACGCCATCCACGATGCGCTCAAGGCCGTCAGCATCCCCGCCGTCGAGGTCCACATGTCCGACATCCAGAAGCGCGAGGAGTTCCGCCACCTGTCCGTCACCGCCCCCGCCTGCATCGCCCAGATCCGCGGACACGGGTTCGAGAGCTATACTATGGCGATCGATATGCTGGCAAAGCTCAATCCTGAGGAAAAATAAGGTTCCTGCGATAGCAGGAACACAATATTTTCCGCGCACAGCGCGGAGGGATATGCCGCCTGCGGGCGGCGGGGGCAAAGGGGCCATTCTCTTTCGCAAAAGAGAATGGCCCCTTTGGAACCCCAAGAGAAAGGCTTTTGATTGGCAGTCTCGGGCTTGAATGACTTTTATGCCTCCGGAATGCAACTGCCTGCGCGCGGCGTTGCCGCGTTAGCATTGCTATACGATTTGCCGCTGCTTCTATCATCCGCTGCCGCTCTGCTGATCTTGTAGGACTACAGCCTAATTTCCGTCTACCGCCAGTCTCCACAATGCGGCGAGCGCCAGCAATGCCGCATTCGGCAAGCAGTCTGCCGCCAAGCAAACGTCACACGCGCCTCACGATAGTAAGGCGCGGTTGCAACATGCAACGAAACGCAGGGGTTCATGGCGAAGCCATGTACACCGCAGTGCAATCCGCAGGCTGCGCAGTTCTTCAAGTGCCTGACTGCCAATGTGCGGGGTCAAGGGGCAGGGCCCCTTGCGTTCTCTTGGGGGTCCAAGGGGGCCATTCTCTCACGTGAGAGAATGGCCCCCTTACTGCGCACTCCCGCACGCTGCGGGAGAACCAAAGACGCAGTCCCTTCGGGCTGCTCCCCCTTCCGCGCCCGCCGGGTGCCCAAAACCGCGCTCGCGCGCTTATGTTGCAAGCGCGGAACCACGTTCCGCTTTAAAAAGCGGCAGGAACGCGCTGCATTCCCACCCCTCCTCCCAGCGGCGCAGGACACCTTCTCCGTCATTTACCTCGAAGGTAAAAACGACCGCATCCTCCGTCTGCGCGCTTACGCGGTAGGTAAGCGTCACCGCCGTCATCTGCCATGGGGCGGAGCGCGCCATCGCCGCGCGGCAGGTCTTTGCGGCATCTGGCAGCAATTTCTGCTCGCAGCGGGCAAAATAGGCATCAGCGAGTGCGCGGTAATAGCGGTCGAAGCGCTTCTCGCGCCGGCTCTCCCCTTTTGTCTGCGGCAGCGTCAAGCGGGCGGTCAGGACGGTGATGTCCTCCCACTGCCAGCTTTTTTCCTGGGCAAAATCTTCTCCCAGCGTCAAACACGGATGCTCCTTCATGCGCTTCCTCCCCGTTTTTTCATTTGGGGCAGTCTATGCCGCTGCGGCCAAAGCGGTGCGGCGCGAGAAAATGCGGGCGCGGCACTTTACTAATTTCGCACTCTCTGCTAAACTATATGGGATATTTGCAGAAAGGAAGGCGACGGGCATGGACAGCTACGAAGCTCTCGCCGCGTCCTACGACGAGCTGACCGAGGACGTGGAATACGAAAAGCGCGCGGACTTTGTCGAAAAGCTCTTTCTGCGCGCAAAGCGCCCTGTCAAGTCGCTGCTCGACCTCGCCTGCGGCACGGGTACGATGACCGTGCTCTTCGCCCGACGCGGCTACACGGTCACTGGCGTCGACTACTCGCCCGAAATGCTCGCGCAGGCGCAGCAGAAGCTCGCCGCGATCGATCCCCCGCCGCTGCTTTTGTGCCAGTCGATGCCGCAGCTGCGACTGCTTGACAGCGTCGACGCCGCGATCTGCTGCCTCGACAGCATCAACTATTTGACGCGTCCGCGCGACGTGCAACGCACATTCAACCGCCTGCACGACACCATCGCCCCCGGCGGGTCGCTGGTGTTCGACATCCACGCCGTCTCGAAAATGGAAAAACTCGACGGCGAGGTGCTGCTCGATGAGCGCGAGGACGTGTTCTGCCTCTGGCGCACGCGCTACCGCAAAAACGTCAAAATGCTCGACTACGAGGTCGACCTCTTCCGCCTCCAGCCGGATGGCGCGTGGGAGCGCGACTTTGAAGAGCACCACCAGCGCGCCTACACGGTCGAAGAATTGACCGCGTGGCTCGAAGAGGCCGGTTTCACGGCCATCCGCACGCATGGCGAGCTCAAGCTGCGCCGCGCGAACGAGCGCGACGGCCGCATTTACTTCAGTTGTATCAGAAAGTGAGGAACCATATATGGAAGCACAGAAGGACTGTCTGGTCCGCGCCATCTCGAAAGATGGCTTTGTCAACGCTGTCGCGGTCTACACGCGCGGTCTGACCGAGCGCGCCCGCCAGATCCACCACACCTCCCCCGTCGCCACGGCGGCGCTTGGCCGCGCGCTCGCGGCCTGTTCGATGATGGGCAACGCACTCAAGGATAACGGCGCAAGCGTCACGATGCAGATCAAGGGCGACGGCCCGCTCGGCACCATCCTGACCGTTTCGGACTCTGAGGGCAATGTGCGCGGCTACGTGCAGAACCCCGCCGTCGATCTCGCCCTGCGCGAGGACGGCAAGCTGGACGTCGGCACCGCCGTCGGCCACTGCGGCACGCTGACGGTCATCAAGGACCTCAACATGCGCGAGCCCTACGTCGGCACGGTCGACCTGCTTGGCGGCGAGATCGCCGAGGACGTGGCCGCCTACTATGTCGAATCTGAGCAGGTGCCGTCGGCCTGCGGTCTGGGCGTTCTCATCGACCGCGACCGCAGCGTGCTCACCGCGGGCGGCTATCTCATCCAGCTCCTCCCCGGCGCGGGTGAGGACGTCATCACCAAGGTCGAGGGCGGCATCTACGCAGCTCCCAGCGTGACGAATCTCTTAAAGGAGAATTCTGATCCTGCGGTGCTGCTCAAAACGGTGCTGTCTGATTTTGACATGGAGATCCTCTCCGTCGATCCGATCGAATACCGCTGCTACTGCTCGCGCGAGCGCACGGAGCGCGCGCTGCTGTCGCTGGGGTCAAAGGAGCTTGAAAAGATCGTGGACGAGCAGGGCTCTGCTGAACTCACCTGCCAGTTCTGTGACAGGGTGCAGAACTTTACCAAAGAGGATCTAACCGCCATGATCGCCGATCTGAAAAAGCAGGGAAAGTAATGCATTTCCCTTTTCCAAAAATTTTTTGAAAAAATCAGAAAATAAGGTTGACACGGCAGGGGTTATTCTGTATAATAACCCTTGTCGTTCGCCGAAGCGATTATTTCGAGTGGGGAGCATAGCTCAGCTGGGAGAGCATCTGCCTTACAAGCAGAGGGTCACAGGTTCGAGCCCTGTTGTTCCCACCATAAATTCGGCCAGGTAGTTCAGCTGGTTAGAACGCCGGCCTGTCACGCCGGAGGTCGAGGGTTCGAACCCCTTCCTGGTCGCCATTCATCAGGCTGCAATAGCGGCTTGATATGCCTCGGTAGCTCAGTTGGTAGAGCAGCGGACTGAAAATCCGCGTGTCGCCAGTTCGATTCTGGCCTGAGGCACCATTTGCGGGCGTAGCTCATCTGGTAGAGCGCCACCTTGCCAAGGTGGAGGTAGCGAGTTCGAGCCTCGTCGCCCGCTCCACAAATGAAAAAGGAGCAAACATTTTGCTCCTTTTTCTATACGGTGACATAGCCAAGTGGTAAGGCAAGGGTCTGCAAAACCCTCATTCCCCAGTTCAAATCTGGGTGTCACCTCCAGAAGTTAGGATTTCAAACAGAAATGTTCGGAATCCTTTCTTTTTATATTAAATTAGTCGCATTTTTGTGTTTTTCAAATCCCGGCTTTCTCTGAAAATTGCCCGAAATCTCCGTTTAGGGGAAAGGGTCTGCTCTTTGGAGGATGCTATGAGAATGGTCAAAATGAAGCCGAAATCGATGGATTTGGAAACCGCGATGCAAAAATTCTTACTGGTCAAGGAATCACAGCACACAGGCGAAGAAACGATGAAGGACTACCGAAATTGCCTCGCTCGGTTCTTAGCCGACAGCCACAACAGCTTAGACTATCCCCTGCTCGAAAGCGATGTGCTGACATTTTTTGCCGCAATCCCCGACACCTCCCCTGCCCGCTATAATAAACCGTTCCAGAACATCAACGCATTTCTGAATTGGGCGCTTGAGCAGGAGCTTATTGAGAAGAATCCCATCAAGGTTCATAAGCTCCATAAGCGGCGGGACGATGGAAACATCAAACCTCTCCCCGTGGACAAGCTGCAAGCCTTTCTTGCTTCACTGGACAAGTCTACCTATACCGGTCTCAGGGATTATGTGATTTGTATGCAGTGTTCATCAACGAAGGAATCCCGCAGGCGGAGCGACTGGCAAAGCTCAACGCCATTGCCATCAGCCAGATGAAGGTGCTGACGGAGGATCACAGAATGCTGCAGTTCGATGAGGCGAAAGAAACGGAATCATAAAAATAAAAAATCCCGTGCAATAAATTATCCTTTCCGTGCATTACATGGATGACAGGAGACGGAAGCCTATGCTCAGCTTGCTGATGACAACCGAATACGCTCCGGCAGAGGATCGACACGAGCTGCAGCAGTTGCTCCTCCACATTGCCGGTGGTGACCGTGACGCTTTGGCGGAGCTGTATCAGCGCACGCGCGTGGCGGTGTACGGTCTTGCGCTTTCCTACCTCAAAAACGCGCACGACGCGCAGGATCTCATGCAGGACGTCTATGTGCAGGTGTGGGACTGTGCGGAGCAGTACCGTCCCATCGGCTCGCCGATGGGGTGGCTTCTGACCGTATGCCGCAACCTCTGTCTGATGCGCCTGCGGCGCGAAGAACGCCATGCCGCGCTCAGCGAGGAGGAATGGAATGCCATTCCCGCGCAGGAATGCGGTTTGGATGCCGACGAGCGTGCGCTGCTGCAAGGCGCGCTGGCAAGCCTTGCTGATGAGGAGCGGCGCATTGTGCTGCTTCACGCGGTCACGGGCATGAAGCACCGGGAGATCGCGGCACTGCTGGAGCTGCCGCTTCCCACCGTCCTGTCGAAATATCACAGAGCATTGAAAAAGATGCGCAGCTTTCTGGAAGGAGATGACGCCCGATGACCAATGAAAAAATGGAGCAGAGACTGGCTGCGGCGCTTGAAAAGACCGCGCCAAACGATGCGAGCGGCGTTCTCTCTCGCTGCGAAGAGCGGAAAGGAACGGTCATTCCCATGACAACAAAGAAAACGACGAAGAGAAGATGGACATCACTCATTGCCGCCTGCCTTGCGGTGATGCTGCTCGGCGGAGGGCTGTTCTACCAGCGGGCAAACGCGGTCGCGTCCGTGGTGTCGCTGGATGTGAACCCCAGCATTGAGCTGAAGGTGAATCGGAGCGAAAAGGTGCTTGTCTGCACGCCACTCAACGAGGATGCAAAAGCCATCCTGGCGGATATGAGTAATGGAGCAGACCTCAAGGGTGCAAAGCTCGACGTGGCTGTGAACGCCATCGTGGGCAGCCTCGTGCGAAACGGCTATCTCGACAGCATTTCCTCCGCCATCATGATCTCGGTGGAGGACAAGGATACCGCCCGCGCGGAAAAACTCCAGCGCGAGCTGACGAGCACCGTGGACGGTGTTTTGCAGACAAGCGAATCGAGGGCGTCCGTCCTGACGCAGACGCTGACGCAGGACGCGGTCCTGGAGCAGCAGGCGCGGGAAAACAGCATTTCGACCGGAAAGGCGGCGCTGGTGAACCGCGTGCTTGCACTGAACCCTGCCCTGAAGTTTGACGCGCTGGCAAAGCTCTCGGTCGAAGAGCTCAAGGACCTCGCCGAAGCGGGCGCACCTGCCATGCCGATCGGCAGGGATGCAGCCCGTACCGCTGCGGAGGAGTATGCCGGAACGACGGCGGTGGATTCCGTTACAGCGGAGGTCGATCCCGAACTCGACGAATCCCCTGCACACTACGAAGTAGAGCTGCAAACGGCATGGGGCGAGTTTGAATATCTGGTGGACGCCTATACCGGCAAGGTGCTCAGCGGGCAGAAAGATTTATTGGCTGCCGTTTCCGCATCGAATGAAACGACGAAGCCCTCTGGTCAAAAGCCCGCGCCGTCCGGAACGGTGCAGGACATCGGCTACGCCAAGGTGAAGTCCATCGCCCTGAACCATGCGGGCGTGAGCGAGAGCAAGGCGTATGACATGGACATCGAGCTGGACGACGAGGACGGCACGCTCGTCTACGAAGTCGAGTTCAAGTCCGGCAATATGGAATATGACTACGAGATCGACGCGGCCTCCGGTGCGATCCTCAAGCACGAGGCGGAGTTGGATGACTGATACGATTATCAAGGATCGATTTAGAAAAATATCCGAATGGAAGCCGCCTGACAGAAGTTAGGATTTCAAACAGAAATGTTTGGAATCCTTTCTTTTTATATTAAATTAGTCGCATTTTTGTGTTTTTCAAATCCCGGTTTTCTCTGAAAATCGCCCGAAATCTCCGTTTAGGGGAAAGGGTCTGCATTTTTTGCTCTGTTTTCCCTTTGATTTTCCCTTTACAGCAAATCGATCAAGGCCTGTGCTGCTTGGCACAGGCCTTGTTTGTTTTCTTCAGAATACCGCCGTCAGCAGCATGTAGTAGCTGCAGGCGATGAGGACGGTGAGCAGGAACAGCGGCAGGAGCTTTTTGACCGTGGCGAAAAATGTGACGCCGAAATAGTCTGAGATGATCGCCGTGCAGATGTGCGTGGGACTCAGCTGGCTCGAGGCGAAGCTGACGTTTATCAGCAGCGCCAGCAGAAATACGCCGCCGTCAGGAATCATGATGTAGGCCAGCGGGATAAAGGCCGCTGCCGCGGCGCTTGGGCCCGCGACCAGCGTGCCGAACGCGTACAGAATCACAAGCACCAGAAATGCCGGAATGGGTAAATGCTCAAAATACGTCGGCAGCACATCGATCACGCCGCCAAGGATCAAAAGGTCCTTGAAGACATACGTCATCGTGATGCCAAGCAGCGATTTCAGGTCAAAGCCCTTGACGACCGCGTCGCGCACCTCCTGCACAGAGAATTTTTCGACCAGCGCGTTGACGGCCGCGACGACCGTCACGACGGCCCACGTCGGCAGTGAAAACACGATGATTACCGCGATTGCCAGCAGCAGCGACCACAAACTCCGCAAGAGCAGGCGTACGCACTCTTTCTTACTGCGCCTCGTCTCACCGACTGTGCGCGGCACGCGGCGCAGGTAAACAAGGTAGATTGCCAGAAGCGTCAGCAATGCCATCGGGATCATCCACACGAAAAAGGATGAAATGGAAATGCCGCTGATGCTGCACGCCACGAGGGCAAGGCCATCTATGGTCTGACCACGGGCCTTGGTGACAACTGGAAGAAGTTCATCCCCGAAAAGGACCGCGAGACGATCCAGCGCAACAACATCTACGCCCACACCTGCGCCGTCGGCGAGCCCATCGCCGAGGAGTGCACGCGCGCGATGATGTTCGTCATGCTCTGCCACTTCGGCTCCGGCCACACGGGCATCCGTCTTGAAACGCTCGCGCTGATCCGCGACATGCTCAACGCGGGCATCAGCCCCGTCGTCCCCGGTCATGGCTCTGTCGGCTATCTGACGCTCGAGGGCCACATCGGCATGGTGATGATCGGCGAGGGCAGGGCCACCTATCAGGGCGAAACGCTTGACGGCGCAGAGGCGCTCAAGCGCGCGGGACTCAAGCCCGTCGTGCTTTCTTCCAAAGAAGGCCTTATCCTGCTCTCCGGCACCACGTCCGTCACCGCGTTCGCGTCGCTTGCGATCTATGACGCGCAGACGCTCAGCTTGACGGCAGACATTGCGGGCTCTTTCACGCTTGAGGTGCTCAAGGGTACGCTGATGGCTATGGACGAGCGCCTGATGGCCGTGCGCCCGCGCCCCGACCAGATCAACACCGCGGCCAACATCCGCGCCATTTTGAAGGACAGCCCCATGCTTGAGCGCTGCCGTGGCCACCGCGTGCAGGACGCGCTGTCCATCCGCTGCATGCCGCAGCTCCACGGCCCGGTCAAAAAGGCCATCAAGGACGCGCAGGCGACGCTCGCCATCGAGCTCAACTCGTCCGTCGACAACCCGCTCATCTTCGATGAAGAGGACGGCGGCGCGGTCGCGCTGATGGGCTGCAACGCCGACGGCACCTATGCCGGTATGGCGTCCGACAACCTCTGCATCGCGATCACGGATCTGTGCAAAATGAGCAACAGCCGCATCGACCGCCTGCTCAACAGCTTGGTGAGCGAGCTGCCGGCGTTCCTCAACAAGAACGCCGACTTCAACAACGGTCTCATGATGATCCAGTACGCCTCTGCGGGTCTTCAGGGCGAGCTGCGTATCCTCGCGCACCCCGCCGTGGTCGACAATCTGACCACCTGCGCCAACCAGGAGGACTATGTCAACATGGGCTACAACGCCGCCAAGAAGGCCTATGACTCGATGCACCTCGCCAAGTATATCCTCGCCGCCGAGCTCATCTGCGACGGTCAGGCGCTCGACTGCTATGAGGATAAGCGCTGCGCCAAGGGCACGCAGGCTATCTACGACCTGCTCCGCAGCAAGGTTCCCGAGATGGACAACGACATGCCCCTCACGCCATATCTCGAGGCCGTCGCCCAGCAGATCATCGACCGCGCGTATATCCGAACCGTGGAAGCAAGCGTCGGCGCGCTGAAGTTCTAAAGGAGAATGCCATGATCGAGCACGAACACGTCCATGAGCACAGCCACGGGCACCCCCATGTGCACGGGCATGTCCATGACCCCGAGCAGACGAAAAAGATCAGCAACCGCCTTGCGCGCGCCATCGGGCACCTCGAATCCATCAAAAAGATGGTGGAGGACGACCGTGACTGCTCCGAGGTGCTGATCCAGCTCGCCGCGGTGGAGTCCGCCATCCGCTCGACCAGCCGCCAGATTTTGCGCAACCACATGGAGACCTGCGTCACCGCCGCCATCCAGCAAAATGACGAGGAGACGCTCTCCGAGCTTTACCGCGCGATCGACGAGCTTCTAAAATGGCAAGTGAAAAAACGTCCGGCTGAATATCAGCCGGACGTTTTTTATTGGAATGTTCTTCCTTTTGCATAGCGGGCAAAAATGCGCGCAAACTAAGCGCGGCAAACGCCAAAACAATTTTTTTGGGAGGACAAATCTATGACCGATCATACCAATAACGGCTGCTCCTGCACGCCCAACACCTCTATTCGCTGCGCCGTGACCAACTGCGCCAACCACTGTAAGGACGCCCAGTACTGCGGTCTGAACGCCATCCAGGTCGGTACGCACGAGGCCAACCCCACCATGGACCAGTGCACCGACTGCCAGAGCTTCAAGAAGCAGTAATTTTTGCAGCCGCCCCTCAGGCGGCCGCTACATAGCATCAAAAAGGCGGTGACAGCATGACGGAAAAGGGCAAATACCGCGTCTGCGGCGCGCTCGCAGGCACGGTGAACGGCTTATTCGGCGGGGGCGGCGGCATCCCGCTCGCGTTTTTGCTGCGCTCGTGGGCAAAACTCTCCGACAAGACGGCGCTTGCGACCTGCGTGGCTGTCATCTTCCCGTTCTGCCTTGTGTCGGTACTCGTGTACGCGTTCCGCGGCGCACTGCCGCTCGGAGAGGCGCTCCCCTACCTTGTCGGCGGGCTTGCAGGCGGATGGATCGGCGGCAGGCTCTTCAAGGACGTGCCGAACACATGGCTCAAGCGCATTTTCGCGCTGTTTCTGCTCTATGGCGCGGTGAGGTACCTTCTGTGACGGACTGGCTCTTTCCCGCGCTCTGCGGGCTTTTGACGGGAATCCTCTCGTCCTGGGGCGTCGGCGGCGGGACACTGCTTCTTTTATGCATGACGCTCTTTTTCGGCGTGGAGCAGCGCACAGCGCAGGCCATCAACCTGCTCTATTTTCTGCCAACCGCGGGCATCTCGCTCTTCGCGCATCGCAAAAACGGATATCTCGACAAAGCCGTCCTGCGCGCGGCCATCCCGACCGGCACGCTTTGTGCGCTCGCCGCCGCGTTTTTGACGACAATGGTCGACAGCAGCGTCTTCCGCAAGCCGTTCGGGCTGTTCCTGCTCTACGCGGGGCTGTCGATCCTCTTTGAAAAGAAGAAAAACAGCAAAAAAGAAACGCCGTGACTTTCGTCATGGCGTTTTCGATTCTATTCAGATGCGCAGCGCCGTTTCCAGCGCGATATAGAGCTTGCCGAGGTCGTGGTTCGCGCCGCGAAGATTGGCGACATCGTAGCCGCTCTCCTCCAGCACGTCCCCCGCCTCGAGGAAGTTATAGAGCGATAAGCCGTAAAAACTGCACACCGCCTGCACACCGGCGAGCTCCATCTCCACGGCGAGACAGCCCTCGCTTCTTCGCTGTGCGACGAGGCCCGCAGTCTCGCGGATCATGGCGTCCGTCGTCCAAACCCGCCCCGTCACGTGCGGGACGCCCAGCTCGGTAAAGATGGCCGAGAGCTTCCGCGCGTTCTCGACCGTGATGTAGTCGGACGGCGCAGCGAAATAGTACGAGCAGCCCTCGCCGCGGCAACTCTCCGTCGGGACGATGAATTTGCCCCTCGTCGCCTCCCGATTCAAGCTCCCGCAGGAACCGAACATCACGAACTTCGACGCACCGACGATCCAGCTCGCCTCATAGCACTCCGATGCGGCAATCGCCGAGCCGATGCCCGAGAGGTAAAACGCGATGTCCTTTCCCTTGTAATTCATGCGGTAAATGGGGATATTCCCGTTGCACGCACCGATCAGGCCGATCTTTTCACTGGGAAAGGTGTCCAGCAGATGCTGATAGATCTTCTGCGAAAACAGGATCAGGCACGTTTCGATAAGGTGCTTCTGCTCGCCGTAAAAGTCCCGCAGGCTGATGACGGGTTCAGTCTTATCGTCAAAGCAGTCGGTGATCATCTTTTCAGCGCTGGTCCGTCAGTTTTTCGAGCGCGTCTTTTGCGGCCATCTGCTCGGCTTCCTTCTTGCTGCGGCCCGCGCCCTTGCCCACAGCGCCGCCGTTGAGCAGCACTTCAAAATAGAACGTCTTGTCATGGTCGGGGCCGCTCTCACCAAACAGGCGGTAGGAAAGCGTCTGGTTCGGCGTGCGCTGCACGAATTCCTGTAAAATGGTCTTATAGTCGCGGCGCTTTTCCTCGGCGACCTCCTCGCGCTCGGTATCGAGCAACACTCGGTGGATGAGCGCGCTGGCCGCGCTGATGCCGCCGTCAAGATACACCGCGGCAAACACCGCCTCGGTCGCGTCGGCCAGGATAGACGGACGCGTGCGGCCGCCGCAGCTCTCCTCGCCGTTGCCGAGCTTTAAGTATTTTCCAAGCTCCAGGCGCTGCGCGACCTCGTGCAGGCTGTCCTCGCACACGAGCAGCGCGCGGATGCGCGTCAGCTCCCCCTCCGGCGCGGTAGGATGCTTGGCAAACAGATACTCCGCCGTCACAAAGCCGAGCACGCTGTCACCCAGGAATTCCAGGCGCTCGTTGCTGAAAAAGTTTGCGCCGCGGTGCTCGTTGGCATACGAGCTGTGGCGCAGCGCCTCTTCGAGCAGCGCCAGATTTTTGAAATGATATTGCAGCTTTTCTTCCAAGGCCTGCATGGTTTTTCCTCCTGATAAAAGGACGCCCCGCGCAAAGCGGGGCGGCTTTTTTCTTCTTAACCGAGCTTCGTGCTCAGGTAGCGCACGCAGTCGCCCACCGTCTTGAGCGAGGTGAGCTCCTCCTCGGGGATCTCATCGAGCTCAAACTCTTCCTCCATGGCCATCACCAGTTCGACAAGATCCACGGAGTCGGCGCCAAGATCTTCCTCAAAAGAGCTGTCCATCGTGACCTCATCGGGGTCGAGCGCGAACTGCTCGACGATCAGCTTCTGCATCGTTTTGAAAATTTCTTCGGGGCTCATAAGTCTTATACTTCCTCTCACGGTTTTGGTTCTTCCAAATGATACGGCAAAGGCACTGTACTGTCAATACCCATTTTGCCGCTTTTTGGCATTCGCGTTATTCTGCCTTCTGTTCAATACGCATCTTGTCGATATTTTGCGCGATGTCGTCGATGATGCCGCTGCGCGCGACCTCCATCGCCTGACGGACCGCATTGCAGATACCGACCTCACTCGCGCTGCCGTGCGCCTTGACGACCGGCTTCGAGATGCCGAGCAGCGCCGTACCGCCGACCTCGTTCGCGTCGAGCATTTTCTTGAAATCGCCGAGCTGTCCCTTGAGCAGCAGCGCCGCCAGCTTCGTGCCGGTGCTGTGCATCAGCATTTCCTTCAATTTGATGGAAAGAAGCTTGCCCGTACCCTCGATGCTCTTGAGCATGATGTTGCCGCTGTAGCCGTCGGCGACGATGACGTCGCACTCACCGAGCATCGCTTCCTTGGCCTCAATGTTGCCGGTGAAGTTGAGATGCCCCGCCTCGCCCGCTTCCTTCAGCTTCTGATACGTTTCGCGGCGCAGCGTGTCGCCCTTGCTCTCCTCCGCGCCGATGTTCAAAAGACCGATGCGCGGATTTTCGACGCCGAGCACTTTCTGCGCGTAGTAGCTGCCAAGATACGCAAATTGCAGCAGGTATTCGACCGTGCACTCGGCGTTCGCGCCGCAGTCGATGAGTACCGCCTTGCCCTTGGCCGTCGGGATGGTCGGCGCGAGCGCCGCGCGGCGCAGGCCGCGGATGCGCTTGACGAGAAGCGTCGCGCCCGCGAGGAGCGCGCCCGTGCTGCCCGCGCTGACAAAGCCGTCCGCGTCGCCCGCGTGCAGCATATTGAGCCCCACGGTGAGGGACGAATCCTTCTTGTGCTTAAAGGCCGTCGCCGGATCGTCGCAGATCTCGACCACCTCGGTCGCGTTGGCGATCTCCATGCCCTTGGGGAGTTCCTTGCAGCCGCACTGCTGCAGAGCCTTCAAGATCTCTTCCGTTTTTCCGGTCAGGACGATGTCCACGCCGTACTTCTCCTGCGCCATCAGCGCGCCCTTGACGGGCGCGAGCGGGGCGAAATCGCCGCCCATGGCGTCGACGATGATCTTCACGGGGTCACTCTCCTTTCCTGTCACTCAGCACGTCCTCGCGCATCGCGTCGATCTTTTCAAGCGAGCGCGCGGCGAGCTGCGCATTTTTCACGCGCTTGCCGCCCTTGATGCGGTAGCCCAGCGGCGGCATGATACCAAAGTTCACGTTCATCGGCTGAAAGTCCGAGACCGTCGTATCGCTGATGTAAAGCCCCAGCGCCCCGATGGCCGTCTCGCGCGGGAAATCGACGGGCAGTTTGCCTTCGAGTCTTCTTGCCATCTCGATGCCCGCCAGAAAGCCCGAAGCCGCGGACTCGATATAGCCCTCCACGCCGGTCATCTGCCCGGCAAAGGCGATGCGGTCATCCGCGATCAGGCGATAGTAGCGGTCCAGCATCCCCGGCGAGCGGAGATAGGTGTTGCGGTGCATCACGCCGTAGCGCACAAACTCCGCATCATGCAGCGCGGGGATCATCGAAAACACGCGCTTCTGCTCGGGAAAGCGCAGATGCGTCTGGAAGCCGACAAGGTTATAGACGCTGCCCTGCGCGTTGTCGCGCCGCAGCTGGACGACGGCATAGGGCTCTTTCCCCGTCTTCGGGTCTCGCAGACCGCGCGGCTTGAGGGGGCCGTAGCAGAGCGTATCGTGTCCGCGGCGCGCCATGACCTCGACGGGCATGCAGCCCTCGAAGACGTTTTTATCCTCAAAGCCGTGTACGCTCGCTTCCTCGGCGGTCGTGAGCGCCTGCCAGAAGGCATCGTACTCCTCCTCCGTCATCGGGCAGTTGATGTAGTCCGCCGTCCCCTTGTCGTAGCGTGAGGCGAAAAATGCCGAATCCATGTTGACGCTCTCAAACGTCACAAGCGGCGCGGCGGCATCGAAAAAGTTCAGCGTGTGCCCGTCGCCGATCTTTTCGGCGATGGCGGCGGCGAGCGCGTCGCTCGTCAAGGGGCCCGAGGCGATGATGACGTTCCCCTCGGGGATGGCCGTCACCTCGCCGGGGACAACCGTGATATTGTGATGCGAACGGATCTTCTCTGTCACGAGCTTTGAAAAGCCGTAGCGGTCGACCGCCAGCGCGCCGCCCGCCTCCACGCGCGTCGCGTCCGCGCAGGCAAGGATCAGCGAATCGAGGCGGCGCAGCTCCTCTTTGAGAAGGCCGACCGCGTTTTCGATCTGGTCCGAGCGCAGCGAATTCGAGCAGCAAAGCTCGGCAAAATCCGCCGTGTGGTGCGCGGGGGTGGTCTTTTCGGGTTTCATTTCATGCAGCGTCACGGCGATGCCGCGCTGCGCGAGCTGCCAGGCAGCCTCGCAGCCGGCAAGGCCGGCGCCGATCACAGTTACTTGCATCAGTTCTCTTCTTTCTCCGCGGTCTTTTTGGCCGCGGACTTGGCGGTCGTCTTCTTAGCGGCCGCCTTTTTCGTGGTCGCGGTCTTCTTTGCCGCCGTCTTTTTTGCGGGCTTTTCTGCACCATCCTCGGCGGCGGTCTTCTTTGCCGCGGTCTCCGCCGCATCGGCGGCTTCGGCGCTCTCCGCGCCCTCTTCCGCGGTCTCGGTGGTCTTCTTTTTCACATAGCCGCGCTGGTCTTCCGGCACAAAGCGCGAACACGCGGGGTTGATGCAGTACGGGCGCTTAAAGCCCTTGCCCGCCTTTTTGAACATCGTCTGGCCGCACTCGGGACAGTCGTCCTTCGTCGGCACATCCCAAGTCATGAAGTCGCACTTCTTCTCGGGATCGCTGCTGGTGGAGAATTCGCAGGCGTAGTACGTGTACTGCTTGTTCGTCTTCTTGCTCACGCCGGTGCGCTTCATCATGCGCCCGCCGCACTTGGGGCAGCGGCCCGGCATTTCGATGACAAGGGGCTTGGTGAACGTGCACTCAGGGTAGCCCGGGCAGGCCAGGAAGCGGCCAAAGCGCCCGCTCTTGATGACCATGTTGCGGCCGCAGACGTCGCACTTCTCCTCGCTGACCTCATCGGGGACCTTGAGTCTCACGCCCTCAAGCGCCTTCTCGGCGTTTTCAAGGTCGCGCTCAAAGCCGCCGTAAAAGTCGCGGATGACGTCCTTCCACGCGGTCTTGCCCTCTTCGACGGTATCGAGCTTTTCCTCCATGCGGGCGGTGAACTTCATGTCCACAATGTCGGGGAAGCGCTCTTCCATCAGGCCCGTCACCACCTCGCCGAGCGGCGTGGGACGCAGGTATTTTCCGTCCTTGATGACGTATTCGCGGTCTAAGATCGTCGAGACCGTCGGCGCGTAGGTCGACGGGCGGCCGATGCCGTTCTGCTCCATCGCGCGGATGAGCGTCGCGTCCGTGTAGCGCGCGGGCGGCTGAGTGAAGTGCTGGAGCGGTGTATATGCCTCGAGCGTCAGGCCCTGCCCCTCGACAAGCGGCGGCAGCGTGCCCTCCTTTTCCTCCTTGCTGTCGTCGTCGCGGGATTCCTCGTAAACGGCGGTGTAGCCGGAGAATTTCAGGTTGCTGGCGCTCGCGTGGAACTCGTGTCCGCCCGCCATGATCTGCGCGCTCACGCTGTCATATACGGCGTTCGCCATCTGGGAGGCCAAAAAGCGGCTCCAGATCAGGCGGTACAGACGATATTGCTCGCCCGTCAAATCGCCCTTGATCTGCTCGGGCGTCAGGTTGACGTTCGAGGGACGGATGGCCTCGTGCGCGTCCTGCGCGCCGGCCTTGGCCTTGTAGTGGCGGGCGGTCTTGGGATAGTAGCTCTGCCCGTAGCGTCCTAAAATAAACGTCTTCGCTGCGGCGATGGCCTCTTCGGAGATGCGCAGCGAGTCGGTACGCATGTAGGTGATGAGACCCACCGTGCCCTCGCCCGTGATGTCCACGCCCTCATAGAGCTGCTGGGCGATGGCCATGGTGCGGCGCGGCGTCATGTTGAGCTTGCGCGAGGCCTCCTGCTGTAAGGTGGAAGTGGTGAACGGCAGCGACGGGGAGCGCTGCTTGTCCGTGCGCTTGATGTTCGTCACAGTAAAGGACTTGTCGCCGATGTCGGCAATGATGCCGTCCACCTGCTCGCCGGAGGCCGGCTCGACCTTTTTACCGTCCTTGCCGTAATAGTGCGCCTCAAAGGTCTTGTGCGTCGCCTCGTCGGTGAGGTCGGCGTCAAGTGTCCAGTATTCCTGCGCCTCGAAGGCCTGAATTTCCTTTTCGCGGTCGTCGACCATGCGCACAGCGACGGACTGCACGCGGCCCGCGGAGAGGCCGCGGCGGACCTTCTTCCACAGAAGCGGGCTCAGCTGATAGCCCACGATGCGGTCGAGCACGCGGCGCGCCTGCTGCGCGTCGACCAGGTCCTGGTCGATGGCGCGCGGCTCCTTGATGCTCTCGGAGACGACCTTTTTCGTGATCTCGTTGAAGGTCACGCGCTTGGCCTTTTCATCGTCCAGATTCAAAAGCGCTTTTAAGTGCCACGAGATGGCTTCGCCCTCGCGGTCCGGGTCCGTTGCAAGATACACGGTGTCGCTGCTCTTGGCGGCCTTTTTGAGCTCGCTGATGAGCTCCTCTTTTCCGCGGATGGGCTGATAGACAGGCTCGAAGTCGTGCTCGATATCAACGCCCAGCTTGCTTTTCGGCAGGTCGCGCAAATGGCCCATGCTGGCCTTGACCTCGTAGTCTTTGCCGAGATATTTTCCAATGGTTTTCGCCTTTGCCGGAGACTCGACGATCACCAGATGCTTTTTTGCCATGAATGTTATTCCTCCAGTAGTGTGACGGTCAAAGAAAAATGCTTGCCGCTGCCCTGCTCGACGTAGCCCTCAAGCTCCATCATCGTCAGCGCGGAAAGAACACGGCGCGTGGGGATCTGCGTCTTTTCGATCAGATCGTCCACCTGCAGCGCGCCGTCTTTCAGCGTGCGCAGAATGGCGATCTGGTCGTCGGTCAGCCCCGCGTCGTTGGTTTTCAAATTCAGTGTCGGCAGCGACAGTATTTCCTCCGCCGCGGCCTGCTTGGTGCGCGCTTGCTCCTCGCGCGCCTGATAGCCGAGCGTACGCGGAAGCTCCACGCGCTCGCCGAGTATTTTATGCGGATAGATGGCCTCGTACTCGCGCAGCACATCCCAGCTGTCGGTGATGAGGCCCGCCGCGCCGTCCGCGATCAAACGGTTGCAGCCGCGGCTGAGTGGCGCGTCGATCGGACCGGGAACGGCGAAAACATCGCGTCCCTGCTCAAGCGCGGTATTCGCCGTGATGAGCGCGCCGCTCTTTTCCGGCGCTTCAACCACGATGGTCGCGAGGCTCAAGCCGCTGATGATGCGGTTTCGCACGGGAAAATGCCACGCCTCGGCCGCCGTCCCGGGCGGATACTCGCTGATGAGCGCGCCCGAGGCCGCGATATCGCGGTACAGCCATTCATTCTCCGCGGGATAGACAATGTCCAGCCCGTTGCCGAGCACGGCGATGGTCTTTCCGCCCGCGCGCAGCGCGCCGCGGTGAGATGCGCTGTCCACGCCCGCCGCCGCGCCGGAGATCACGACCGCGCCCTGCTTGCACAGGCCGTAGGCGATCTTCTCCGCCGCTTCGATGCCGTAGGGCGAGGCCTTGCGCGTGCCGACCATGGCGACAGCGACCTCTTCGTCGATAACGGGGAGCTGGCCTTTGACATAAAGCAGGCACGGCGGCTCAAAGATATTGCGCAGGCGCATCGGATAGTCCGCGTCCTGCATCGTGAGAAGCCGCAGCCCCAGCCGCGAACACGCGCCGAGGATACGATCGGCGTTTTCCAACGATTTTTCCGCGAGCAGTGCGATCTGCCGCGGCTCGATGCCCTCGACGAGGCGGTACTCGTCCTCGTCGGCATAGTAGACGTTCTCCGGCGTGCCGAAATAGTCGAGCAGCAGAAGCTTTGAGCGGTTTGTCAGTCCCTTGACCTCCGAGAGCCACACCCAGTATTTAAGGCCCGCCATGAAGAGCACCTCCTTGTTTGTTTCAGCGATACATCTCCCACAGAACGACCGTCGCCGCGATGGCCGCGTTGAGCGACTCGCAGCGCGGGCTCATGGGAATTTTGAGCGTTTTGGCGCACTCATCCAGCATTTGCTGCGACAGTCCGCGCCCCTCGCTGCCGATGGCGACAGCGGCTTTGGACAGGTTCGCGTCAGACAGCGGCACGGTGTCCTCGCGCAGTGCCGTGCCGTAGAGCGGGACGCCGCTTTTACTGAGCAGCGCGAAAAGCTCCTCCGGCGTGACGCTGTACGCCTCGCGGCGGAAGATCGCGCCCATCGTGGCGCGCGCCGTCTTGGGATTGAAGAGGTCGGCGCAGGCGTTGACTAAGAACACGCCGTCGCACTCAAACGCGTCCGCCGTGCGCAGGATGGTCCCCACGTTCCCGGGGTCCTGCACGCCGTCCAGCACGAGATAGTGCTTACCCGCAAGCGTTTCGGGCAGCTTCGTCTCGGGAAGCGCGACCGTAAACAGTGCGCCCTGCGGCGTCTCCATCGGGCTCACCGAGCGCATCAGGTCTTCGCTCACGCACACGGCGCGCACGGTATCGGGAAGCGCTGGAATGTCCACGCCGTCAGAGAACACCGCCGTTTGGACCGGCGCGCCCCACTTGAGCGCTTCGTCCAAGAGCTTTGTCCCGTCGCAGAGATATTCGCCGCTCTTTTTGCGGTAAGACCGGGAGGAAGCGAGCTTGCGCAGGTGCGTCATCAGCGGATTCTGCCGGCTCGTGATGGTTTCCACGTTCATTTTTCCTCTTCCCTCCCAGTTTCTTATTTAATATGTATCACACTATATTATCAACTGCCGCCCTTTGTCAAGCAAAAGAATCTTTTGCACCGTTTCACTTTTGCGCGGATCGGTGCGCCGCGGCTTTACAGCTCGCCCCCTTTTGTGGTACACTGAGCGTGAAATATCACGCAGCATGACTGCAAGGAGGTACCCCAAAATGGAATCTGCCAAATCGCGTTTTCTGCGCTATGTGACCTATTACACCACCTCGGATGAATTCACCGGCACCTCGCCCTCTACGGAGCGGCAGAAGGTCCTCGGCCGCGCGCTGATGCAGGAGCTTGAAGTGCTGAAGCTCGAGGACGTCCACATGGACGACTGCGGCAATGTGCTTGCAACGCTCCCCGCGAGCGAGGGCGTGGACGCGCCCGTCATCGCGCTCATCGCGCACATGGACACCGCTCCCGACGCTTCGGGCGAAAACGTCAAGCCTCGCCTCGTGCGCTACGAGGGCGGCGAGCTGAAGCTCAACGACACTGTCTCCCTCACCGAGGCGCTCTGCCCCGGCCTTGAAAGCCATGTGGGCGAAGAGCTCATCGTCACCGACGGCACGACGCTCCTCGGCGCGGACGACAAGGCCGGCGTCGCCGAGATCATGGCCGCGGTCGAGACGATGATTGAGAAAAACGTCAAACACGGCGAAGTGCGCGTCATCTTCACGACCGACGAGGAGATCGGCAACGGCGTGGACGGGCTCGACGTGCAGGAGCTCGGCTGTGACTACGGCTACACCGTGGACGGCGGCCCGCTTGGCGAGATCGAATTTGAAAACTTCAACGCCGCGTCCGCCGTTCTGACGGTGCACGGCGTCGGCGTCCACCCCGGCAGCGCCAAAAATGTCATGATCAACGCCGCGACCGCAGCGATGGCCTTCCACGCGATGCTGCCTGAGGACGAAGTGCCGGAGAAAACCGACGGCTACGAGGGCTTTTTCCACCTGACCGAGATGAGCGGCAGCGTGACCGAGGCGACGCTCCGCTATATCATCCGCGACCACGACCGCGAGCGCTTTGAGGAGAAAAAGGCTCTCTTCGCCGACTGCGCCGCGCGCCTCAACGAAATTTACGGCGACGGCACGGCCGAGGCCCAGATCAATGACAGCTACTACAACATGAAGGAGAAAGTTCTCCCCCACTTCCACCTCATCGAGCGCGCGGAAAACGCCTTCCGCGCCAACGGCGTCGAGCCGCAGTGCGTGCCCATCCGCGGCGGCACGGACGGCGCGCGCCTGTCCTGGGACGGGCTGCCCTGCCCCAACCTCTCCACCGGCGGCTACAATTACCACGGCGTGCGCGAGTGGATCCCCGCGGACAGCCTTGAGGCCATGACGAACGTGCTCGTCACGCTGACGGAGAGCTTTGCCGAATGAGGCAATCGTTATCGTAACAAAGAATTGGAGTGATTTTGTGATGAATCCTGTCGAAAAGCTCGCACTTTTGCGCGCGGAGATGAAAAAGCGCCACTTGGACGCCTACGTCGTCGTGACCGACGACTTCCACACCTCGGAATATGTCGGCGCGCACTTCAAGGCGCGCGAATTTCTCTCCGGCTTCACCGGCTCTGCCGGTACGCTCGTCGTGCTGCCGGACGCCGCCGCACTGTGGACGGATGGCCGCTACTTTTTGCAGGCCTCGCAGCAGTTAGAGGGCAGCGGTATTGAGCTCATGCGCATGGGCCAGCCCGGCGTGCCTGAGATCCCCGCGTTCCTGCGCGACCACGTTCCTGAAAACGGCTGGATCGGCTTCGACTCGCGCACGATCAGCAACGACTTCGCCCGTTCGATCGGCGAAAAGACGCGCGAGAAGCACATCCGCTTTGCGGGCGGCGAGGACCTTGTCGACCTTGTGTGGGCGGACCGCCCCGCGCTCTCGTGCGAGCCGGTGTGGGAGCTGGACGTAAAGTATGCAGGCCTGACGCGCAGGGAAAAGCTCGCAATGGTGCGCGGCAAGATGAAGGAGATGGGCGCAAGCGTGTTCGTCATCCCCTCTCTCGACGAGGTCGCGTGGCTGCTGAATCTGCGCGGCAACGACGTGCTCTTCACACCTGTGTTCCTCTCGTATCTGCTGCTTGAGCAGGACACGGCCACGCTCTGCGTGCAGAGAGAGGCCGTGAGCGCAGAGATCGAAGCACATTTGAAATCTGACGGCGTAACGCTCGCCCCCTATGACGACATCTACCGCCTTGTCGCGGCGCTGCCCACGGGCACCCGCGTACTGCTCGACGGCGAGCGCGCCAACTACCGCATTCTGCAAAGCGTGCCGGAGAGCGCTGAAGTCCTCGACCGCACGAGCCCCATTCAGCTGATGAAAGCGGTGAAGACGCCCGCGGAGCAGGAGAACGAGCGCCTTGCCCACATCAAGGACGGCGTGGCCGTCACGCGCTTCATCTACTGGCTCAAGCACACGATCGGCAAAGAGCCGATCACCGAGCTCAGCGCGTCGAAAAAGCTCGAATCTCTTCGCGCCGAGGGTGAGCACTATCTTGAGCAGAGCTTCGACCCCATCCTCGCCTACGGCGCGCACGGCGCGATCGTCCACTACGAGCCGACCGAGGAGACCGACATTCCCATGGAGCCGCGCGGCCTCTGCCTCGCCGACACGGGCGCGCAGTATTTGGAGGGCACGACCGACATCACCCGCACCATCGCGCTGGGGCCGCTCACGGACGAGGAAAAGCGCATCTACACGCTTGTCCTGCGCGGACACATACAGCTGGGCGCGGCCAAGTTCCTGCACGGCTGCATGGGCGAAAACCTTGACATGCTGGCCCGCACGCCGCTGTGGGAAGCGGGCCTCGACTTCAACCACGGCACGGGCCACGGCGTGGGCTTCGTCCTCGGCGTGCATGAGGGCCCTGAGCGCGTACACTGGGATGTGAAGCGCCAGAAGCGCCACTGCGTCATTGAAGAGGGCATGATCTTCTCGAACGAGCCGGGCATTTACCTTGCCGGCAAGTTCGGCGTGCGCATTGAGAACCTCGTCGTTGTACGCGAGGCTGAGGTCAATGAGTACGGCCGCTTTCTTGCGCTCGAACCGCTGACGCTCGTGCCGTATGACCGCGATGCGATCGATCCGTCGCTGCTCTCGTCGCGCGATGTGGAGCTTTTGAATGCTTATCACGCTAAGGTCTTTGCGGCGATCTCGCCGTATCTGAGTGGGGATGAGCTGGAGTGGCTCAAGGAGGTTACTAAGCCGGTTTTGTTCGGCTAAACCGAAGGGAAAAGGCGGCGCCGATGGCGCTGCACGGGGCAAAGGGGGAGATTCTCTTTCAAAAGAGAACCTCCCCCTTTGAATCCCCCAAGAGAAAGGCAGGGGGCGTTTCGACTTCGCCCCCTGCACCCCCTAACGACCAAAAGGGAGGGGCGCAGCCCCTCCTTTTTGGATTATCCACCCCGTGCTTCTGACGGTGCGGCATTGCTGCGCTCGCCGCTTTGGGGTGCCGCTTTTTTAGCTTTCTGCTGGATCGCCATTGCCAATAGGTTCATCGGGGATGATGTCTTGTAAAATGACTTGCTCTTCTGCGTCTAACAAGGCTTTTTTCAGGACTTCGCGGGCAAGGATGCCTTTGCCCGCATCATAAAGGTCGATGGCCTCGCTCATATTTTGGACCATCAAATGATATAGTGTCTTATACGTCGTCATCTTCATCACCTCATTTATAGTTTAGAACAGAATATTCAAAAATTCAATAGAATAATTTGTTCTACGTATACTGTGTTTGGTGATAAACGTGAAGAGATACCGGCGCATCCGCGATTTGCGGGAGGATGCCGATTTGACACAACGTCAGGTCGGCGAAGCGATCAACGTTCCGCAGCGCACATACGCATATTATGAAAGCGGCGAAAGAATGCTGCCGCCGCACGTTTTGTGCGCGCTCGCTGATTTTTATGGCGTCAGCGTCGATTATCTTCTGGAACGAACTGATAAAAAGAACGAAAACGACCGCTGACGCGGTCGTTTTTTCTATTAAAATGTGGCGAGCGCAGCAACGCCGCCTTGGCAGGCATCAGCAAGATCGTACAAATCCAAAGTAGACAGAAATTAGGCTGTACTTCTACAAGATGGGCAGAGCGGCAGCGGATAATAGGAGCAAGCCAAATTGTATCGCAGCAAAAAACAGCAGACACCCGATTCCGCAGGCTGAGCAACTCTTCAAGCCCAAACCTCGCAATGGCGGGGTCAAGGGGCAGAGCCCCTTGTGTTCTCTTGGGGGTCAAAGGGGGCCATTCTCTCACGTGAGAGAATGGCCCCCTTATCCCGTGCAGCGCCTACGGCGCTGCTTCCCCGTGCCTTTGGCACAAAAAAGAGCTCCCTCTGCCGAGAGAACTCTTTTTCGTTATTTTTTAATACAGCTTTGCGCCGGCGGGGATGTGGGGATCCACCATCAGCAAATGGAGCTTTTCTTCGCCGTTTTCGTGATGCACGGCGGAGATGAGCATGCCGCAGGAGTCGATGCCCATCATCTTGCGCGGGGGCAGGTTGACGATGGCGATAGCGGTCTTGCCGACGAGCTCCTCGGGCTCGTAATACTCGTGGATGCCGGAGAGGATGATGCGATCCTCGCCTGTGCCGTCGTCGAGTACAAACTGCAGCAGCTTCTTGGACTTCTTCACCGCCTCGCACGCCTTGATCTTGACGGCGCGGAAGTCAGACTTGGAGAAGGTGTCAAAGTCGACCTGGTCAGCGAACAGCGGCTCGATCTCGACCTTGGAGAAGTCGATGACCTCCTCCTTCTTCACTTCGGCGGGAGCGGCTTCCGCCTTGTCGGCCTTCTTGGGCATGTCCAGCGGCTTCATCGTGGGGAACAATTCACGGTATGCTCTATCTTGCCTTATCATGCTTTATTATCTCACATTTCGCATGAAATCCAAAACTTTTTTACCCATTTTGCTTTTATCTTGTTTTATCTTGTGATAGTCAAATGTGGTAAAATTTGTGGTAACACCTTAAAACCTCAGATAGGCTTCGTGGTTTGTGTACACCTTATATATTATACACACCAATACCACCCATGTCAAATAGAGACTATTAGCAAAAAAAGAGGGGTACATTTCTGTACCCCTCTTCATTCATACAAGGAACCCACCGTTTTCCTCATGGTCTTGGTATACTCGCTTAATGTTAGCAATAGCCATGACCGCTCGGTTGTTCTTATATCCGGGGTGTGTTTCACAGAATCTCTCATACTCGTCGATGTCAAGGAGCATATCATTAAAACACTCAAGTGTAAAGTCCTCACCCCTCATAAGCTCAATGTTGAACCGCAGAATACGCTGGCGGTGCATATTCGCATCTCGCTCATCATCATCCTGAATATGTTTTTCGAGCTTATCCTGTGTCTCACGTTGTTCCTTTTTGATGTCGGCGATCTCATTCAACACCTCACCGTTGATTGCCCTGCCAATCTTCTTTGCCAACCCCGACCAAGGATTTACCTTGATCGGGGCGACCTGAACAAAGGTCATAAGCAAAAGGAGCGTTCCGCCGCTCCATCCCAAGATCTCTCCCATGTTCATGTCATGTCCCTCCAAAGTGCTTATCGCGCCGTATTGGAGGTACCGTTGACAATCTTGCTCATATCGCACAGACTGTCAATCAGATCGGAAATCTTGTCCATATCGAGATCATAATTTACAGTATCGGCAGAAGCCTTAACCATAGCCATGACCCATTCCTTCCGATCTGCACCCTTCTCGAACATCGTCTCGGCGCGTTCCATGTAACTGGTAACGAGCTTAACAACTTCCGGCCAGTTTTTGTCCTGGATCGTTTTCCGCACATACTTCACCAGCTGGATTGCCAGCGGGATAGTTGCGGCAAGACCAGACAACACCGATACAATCAGTCGTACCCATTCAGAATCCATAGCACTCTATCCTCCTTTTTTATATTGCAGGGCTTTCTTTGCTGCCCTCTATGCCGTCCTCACAAAAATTGTGTGCTTTAGCAGTTGCGAATTTAATTCCTTCTCCATCAGCACCAGAGTTTTCTACCTCGCTCTTGTGTACAATTTTACTGAGCACAATACTGCAGGCAGTTCCTATCGGGGCAAAAGCTGCCGTGTAGCAAGCCAGTGCCCCAGTATACCCATATACGATACTCAGTCGAGCAAGGTAAAAGCCGCCGGCCAATCCAGCGGCAAGGAAAATCATGATACATACAGCAAGCCAGTTGGTAAATCCAAGGCGTGGCCTCTTCGATTTCGGCTTGCTTTTCTTCTTACCACGCTCGATCGAGATGGTCATTTTACGCCTTGCCCATCATCTGAGTCCAACGATAAAGAACGGTGACGAACTGCTCGCGGGTCAAAATGTCACCCCACATACAATTCGGCTCGCCGCTGACGGTCGTACCATTACCGGCGATCAGACCATTCTTCGTTGCCCACTCGCGTGCTTCTGCGCTGTATGCGCTTGCGTCATTGTCCTGGAGTTCCTTACGCATTTCGCCCCAGAGTTCTTTGAAACGTGCTACATCCATGTCATCATCCTCCGTTTCGCCATTGAGAATTTCCTGAACTTCCTTCCGCAGAGCATCCATGCTCTTGCCATGCTTCGGCCACCACTGCCCCACGTCGCCATGGTTAGAGCCGTAGCCGGCACGATATGACTCTGCATGATCGCTGATCCCAGAAATCGGATATCCGAATTTCTTGACCATATAGACATTCCATGCCACGACCATTTTCCACATCCGGTCGAAATAGCCCTGGTTTTTCGCCACGTCGTATCCGACCATCGTGCCGCCAGCATAGGTGTGGCCTGCGGGTTCGCAAATCTCCCACTGCACTTTCGTGTTATTCCACGAACCCTTACTGCCGGAACCGCATCCCCACGGGCGACCATTCCATTGCAAAGCGAGAATAATTCGTCCTTCGCCCTTATGGAAGTCACCAAGGAGAGCATTAACACCCCAGCCCGCACTGGACTTGTTCATCGTGTTGAAAAATACATCGACAGAAGGTTGGGCGCAGCCAACAGAATGGTTTACGCAGCCAGCAGGCTTGATCGTTCTTCCGCTGGTATAAGCTCCGTTATCCGTCGCAGGGCGGATCTCCAGATGGCTTTCAACGTACTGGATACATTCTTGAGCTGTCATCACTTCAAACCACCTCCACGTATTCTCTGCCCCAGTAAGGCTCGCCGCCGTCCTCTGATGTCTTCAGCACAGCATACCAAGCCTTACCGCCGTCTTTACGGAAACGCGGATCGAGTGTCTTAGAGCAGAACCCGAAGCCACCCTCATCCTCTGCCCCGCCACCCCGACACATTTCACGATTACATTCCGTGTTTTTTCTGGGATCGCACTCATAGAACAGGACTTTCTCTCCTGTCACGCCATCCACCAGGTACCCACCACGGGATACAATATTGTTGATATCGACCATTGAAGTTCACCTCTTTATTTCCGAACGGTCAGATATTTTCGTTACTAACCGTAGATACTTTTCATGCCGGCGACCCCATGATTTGAGCAAGACGGTAGAGCACCGTCACGAACTGTTCACGGGTAACAAGGTCTTGCCACATATAGTTGGGTTCACCATTGATGACAGTCCCGTTGCCGGTAATCAAACCCATATCCAGCGCCCACTGCCGCGCCTCAGCGCTCCACTGGCCGCAGTCGTTGTCCTGCAGTTCAGCTCTCATTTCCTGAAAGAGTTTTCTGAACTGTTCCAAATCAGAGTCGGACGCAGGAGCAGTCTGTGAGGCAAACTGGTCATAGTACCGCTGCCCATACTCAGCACGCTTCTTCTGAACATCCTTACTCTGGTTTGCCGGCTTCTCAAAGTTCAGCAGCACGGCATTGGAAGCCCCCAATACAGAGGTTGCCGCCCGCAGCACCGCCAGCACGCCGGGGTAGCTCCCGGACAGCTCTTTCCAAAGAAAATCCAGCTGCATAATGAGATCGCCGATAGATTTTCCAGACGCCTTAGCAAAATCCAGCAGGGCTTGCTTCCGAGTCCAAAACGTCCACTGAGCAAGGCCAAAGCCAGCCTTGTCCTGCACGAAATTTGTGTAGGTACCGTTATCCACAGCAGCTACATAAGCATTGTCATTCATGCCAAGGACGTTTTCATAACTGTTCTGCAAATTTCGAGGATTAAGGCCGCTTTCGGCAAACAAGTTGCCCATCAACCCAGCGATCCCATACTCACTCAATCCCTTCTTTTGAAGGTAGTCATGAATTGTCAGTTCGTTCATCTCGCACCTCCTTACAGATCAGAAAGCGCGGCTTGCTTCTGCCCGACGATTTCACCGTTCATGCAATACTTGCCGATTTCGTCCTCATCGTCGATATCCTTGTAGATATCCACCATTTCCAAGCTCTCCCATCCAATGATGGTCTTGATCACAGAATCGGGCAGGTTTGCCTTGGCAAGTGAAGTCGTAAAGAAGTGCCGGAGACTATGCCAATACACAGGGATACCCAGAATATTGGAGAAGGTCTCCGCCCAGCTGTTCAGCGTAGAGATAGGCACCGTCTTCGTAGGATCGTCCCTGTCAGGGAACAGCCACTCACTTTCGATACCCAGATCTGCCCGCTTCGCCATCCACGCATCGAAGTAGGGCTTGAAAGGCTTTGCCAGCACATAGCAGGTAAGCATTTTTCCATTGACGCCCTTGCCCTTCGTTCTGACTTTCTCAGGCGTTTTGTAAAACGTGCCATAGATGATGTTCTCGTCGTCGAAGTACGACACTTTGAATCGCGTCAGCTCAGACTTGCGCCGTCCAGAATACCGCGCCAAAGCGAAGCAGCAAGCTTTCTCGTACTGCCCGCGCTCCATCAGATAGTCCAAGAGTTGATCGGCCTGTTCGTCGGTCAGCACCGTCTTCTCTCTGGTCGGCTCATTTACCGGGTTCTCGATCTTGCGGACGATTGACCGGAAGTTGGGAAGCTCGTCATCCAAGATTGCTTCGATGTAGTTGCTCAAAGATGACAACGTACTCTTCAGCCGGCGCACACGGGCGGGAGAGTTCTCGTTGTTCCGCAACAGCCAGTTTTGGTACGAGATGATGTCACGCTTGCTAATCTCCGGGAAATACTTGTTGTCCGCATTTTGGAGTACCCACACGAAGAAAATATACAAATCGCTCGTATATGCCTTAACGGTGGAATCCGCCTTGCCGATACTCCGCAGGTATTCCAGAAAATCGTTCATCAGCCGAATGTTCTTCGGGTTGATCTGGGCGATCAATTCCGGGCTGGTGATCTTGTTTTGTCTCGTCTTCCGTCCCATAACTCTCACCTCCTTTTTCGTATGAAGAAAGAGCCGCACCTTTTTTAGGTACGGCTCTTAAAAATGGTTAGCAAATAGCTGTTTTATTCTGTTATGTGTAGTGGGGCTTCTTTCCACCCTCTACCGCATACCTCATCCAGTCCAGTATGACAATACCCACAACGGATAGGACGAGCCACAGCAAAGTAAACTGCGGGCAGATTTGTCCCAGGATGTTCCCGGCCAAGTGCGAGTAATCCCACACCCCCAAACCAAGCCACACATTCAAAACAAGTCCGGTAACGAACTCTAACGCTGTAATCGCGGCAGCACAGATACACGCCTGCCCTACCAGCGGCATTCCCCAGGGAAGCTCTGCTCCGAAGCGTTCCAGGGGGACGGCCAGAATAATCGCCAACGCAAACATCGTCCAGCTGATCGTTTCTGGCCTACCCTGAGAAGTCTTCCAGATGACCTCACCAAAGAAATACACACCGCCAGTCCAAAACCAGAGCAGAACAGAAAGCACCCACTTCCCAATTCGTTTCCGCTCCATGCTTATCTTACTCCCATTCTCCGGCAATTTCTTTCAGCCGGTTTTGTTCCCGCAGCGCCTCTTCCTCTTTGACCTCAGCGCCAAACTGTGCCAACATAAAGGCTTGTGCCTTAATGATCTCAGCCTGACGAATGCAGATGTCGGTTAGTTCCGCAATCAGCTCAACGCTGCTCATGCGGCACCGCCCAGCTTTTGCATGATAGCTTTCATCTGAGCCTGGGCTACTGCCATCTTCTCAGACAAAGCCGCAGCATAGGGTTCGGGCAGATCCATACCATACTGCACAGCAGCGATCTCCTCAGCGTCAGTCATGGCATTGACATAGCTCTTGAGAGCATTGTGATATGCCGTCTGACCAGTAATCAGCGTCTGAGCCGCAACGTAAATCTGAGCAATCTCGGTAGCAGAATACACCGTGCAGGTTCCATCATCGGCCTGATAGGGGAACTCAGTGCCCCCCAGCTCAACCACGCGGAACAGGTTGTTGATATTGCTCTGATCCTCCAGTTTCAGATTGAAGTGGTCAAGACGATCCCCGATAGGTACGTCTACGCCGGCTACGATGACCGCGTTGCAAGCCTTGGAAATTTCCAAGAGTTTCGCTGCACGTACAGTTTCCAAGGCATTGTCACTGCCAAGGATTTCCACTGCATCTTCGGTCGTGATCCAACCATTCGCAACTGCCTTCAGAAGGCCGTTCGCTGAAATGGAGGGTTCGATTCCACGCAGACCATTTTCATACATTTCTCTCAGTTTACCTTTCATCTCTCAGCCCTCCAAAATTGTCCGAATCAGACCTTCGATGGTAGTCTGATGGCTTTTGAGTTCTTGCCCACCGTCGATCTCTGAGACAACGACAGTATCGGCACCCTCAATATCTTCATGCCCAACCAGGTTATAAGCCACGCTCTTGAATGCCACACCGATAGCATCTTTACGAGTTGCTGTAGTAAAACATCCGCCATCACCATAACGAATGTAGTTGACAGAATCGGTAATACCCAATTCCGTCCCGTCAATTTTGATAATCCGATACATTACTTGACCTCCTTTGCATCAATCAACTTGGCGATATGTTTCAGATCTTCGATTTCAGCATTATAGAAATCGTGGTTCCAAAGCCAGAAATCATCACGATCACTGCACTTGTACTGCTGGCAGCGAGGATCATCCCAAATCTTATCCCATCTGTCCTGATGTGCCTTATCATGCTTTGCAAGTGTAGACTTGATGGTTTGAATGAGTTTTCCACGCAGAAGCCCTTGTCCATCGTCGTTTTGCGCAAAGAACTCATATGCGCAATCACTGAACACGGCACATACCGGTTTCCCGTTGTGCAGCAAAACATTTCCACCCACTTCCAGCTTCGTGCCGTATGGGATATTTACTTCGCCGCTAATAGTCTTGAACTTTGCTCTTTTTACTGTGATATAGCTATTGTGGTTCACCGTGATATACCTCCAAATAAGAAAACACCCGAAGACTTGCTTCGAGTGTAATCTGTTAGTTATTTTTTACGCGGACTTCTTTAGTTGTTCTTGCTCTCTATACCGATTAAACATGGCATAGTGCAGCCGCCTCAACCGTAACAACCTGCCGTGATCGTCAAAATGCCTGTAGTACGCAGTCTGGCATTCCATATATTGATCTATCTCGAAAAGTGTTTTCCTGCCAGCAAGATATTCCCTATGGAACATTTTCAACTTACGCCTTGCACGCTTCACACCATCACGGCTACCATTGATCTTAATTGCTCCGGTTTCCGTCAATGTGAAACGAGCCTTACAAAACCTGAACGGCTTTGTAAGCGGAATGATTTTGCACTTTTTCTTATTCACCCTAATACCGAAAGACTCAAACTTTTTAACAATATCTCTTGCTATCTGTTTCAGTTCTTCAATATCATGGTAAATAACATAGTAGTCATCCATGTAATGACCGGCGCAGTGAAGACCAAGCTGGCATTTGATATAGTTGTCAATCGCACTTGGAAGAGACACCATCTCCTGCTGGCTCGGCTCCACGCCCAAAGGCATACCTCTACCAGGCGCATTGCCATAAGGCGCATAGTCAATAATCGCGTCTGCTACTGCCCGAATCTGCGGGTCAAACATTACTTGCTGATGCCGACGATAGATGATATCTCTGTTAGCATTCGGAAAGAAGCTCTTCAAGTCAAGAAGGAATATGCCCCCTTCTCTTCCATAGCGTCGGTAATGCCATGCAAGCTGTTGTGTTACCCTACGGAAATGCCAATGTAGTCCCTTACCTCTCTGACTGGCTCCGTTGTCGCAAATCATACCCGGATGATAAAGGGGAATGAGGACTTCATTTGTAAAAACCTTATGAATCTGCCGATCGTCGATGTGCGGGGCATCAATCGGTCGCACTTTTCCACGCTCAGAAATGGTGAAATGTGCGCATTTCTTTTGTTTCCACTTACCGTCCAAAACTTCACGCCGTCTCTTGGCTGTTCCAGAAAATAAGTGAAGCTCAAAGTTTTGCGTACTCTGTTTCCAACGGACACCCGTACAACATTTTCTCCCATAGAAGAACATATCGTGATAGTTGAAAACATCTTGAAGTGTACCGACTTCTTTGCTTCGTTTCAGTCTGTTTGCTTGTCGCTTTGATTTCCTGCGATGATATCTTGCCTCTCGGCGTTCTTCGCTTGTCATAAAAAGTGTTCGCCCTCCGCATAGTTGTCTTGTAGGTGCGCATCTAAACTACTTTGACCCGACACATGAAACGAGGATAGCGCAAGTACCCCGCCATGCAAGCAGCGTCCGTGTAAGGTCGTCAAAGGGCAGTTTTAGGGATTTTCACCCAGGGAAGTATCTCTCCTTTTGCGAGGGTCGTCTTTCACCTATCGGTTACTCCATGTGACCCCGCATCGCAAAATCCGGGCGCGAGCGCAGCCGCATTCCTTGCATTGTTATTGTTGGCGCTGCCATCAGTGTTCACATTGCAGAAATTGTTATTGTTGTTGTAATTAGCAGAGCGGAGCCACCACCACGCCGCCAAAGGCGGCGAAAACACCAAGGACACGTTTTCAGAAATACACCCAATAAAGATTTAGCTCTTTTTGATTTGCCCTAACGATTTCAGAGTCCCTTTGATCAACTCATCTTCGTTGTCGATCATTTCTCCAAGACTTGCCGCCATTCTATCCAGCTTTTGTGTTGCCTCTCCAGCAGGCACATCACGACCTTTTGTAGTTGTGAAGCAACCCTCTGGGTTTTGCATCATCACAAGATAGCAATGGGTAAGTCTGACATCCAGTGCTTTTAAGGAAGCTCTTGCTTCCAGCAAATGCGCTTTGCGTAACTCAATTCTCTGAGCGTCTGATGGGAAAATACTGTTCGCTTTCTCAGCATGATCCACTACTTCTCCAGCCAACTTAGCCACAGGTTCGGCCAAAAGTCTGGAATACCGTGCAGACATCCTTGTGAGAAAATTCAGCGTTTCTACATAGATTTGGTTAGCAGTATTGACATACTCAGCCTTACTCGTAGTCCGCCTTGCTTTCAATACAGACATTCTTTTACCTCTCTGGTGAATGGTCTTTTGCCCTATTCATCTGACTTAGTTTGATTAGCAGTAATCGCTCCCTCCGCTTTTTCGACTTCTTCCAGATGTTTCAAAAGCACAAACTCTATGTAGTTTGTCATGGAGCGATGCTGTTTTGTCGCCAGCGCACCAATCTTATCAAACACCTCATCAGATAGACGCAGCGTGAAAACACGTTTGTTTGATGCCATACTCAACCTCCCACTTACCTGCACATAAATATTTTAGTGCTATTTTCAGCTTTTGTATGCAGTATTTAGACTGTTAAGTGATAGCATTTTATAGGGCATTTTTCTAAAAATCGCGTCGGCGGCGCAAAGCGCCGCCGACGCTTTTGTTTTTTTGTCTCCGTATCTGTTACCTTATCTGTCCTATCGGGGAACCCGCCCATTTTCATGGGCGGGATATGGATTGGGATACTCTGCGGAGGATTAGACAGCAAAGCCGGGCGCGAGCGCAGCCGCATACCTTGCACTGGTAGAGTAGGCGCTGCCATCAGTGTACACATAGCAGAAATAGTTATAGTAGTTGTAATAAGCAGAGCGGAGCCACCACCACGCCGTAGCGCTGGTAGCGCTGTGTCTATACATGACCCTGCTGTTACCGGAAGAGTAATAGGCGTACTGCTTCTGGTAATTCTGCTCATACTGGTTAGCATAATAACGAGTGCCCTGTACCTCGAACTCAGCCAGCAGGAACAGATAGTCGGTGAATGCCTTGACATTCGCAGCCACATTGGAGCTGTTGCCAACGGCATCGGCGTATTTGGTAACGCCCTTCATAACCGCTCTCAGGTCAGCAGGAAGCGCAGCCATCAGCGTATTCGCAACAGGGTGTGTAGCACAAGTGGCACTTGCGTTATAACCAACTCTGGATGTAGTTACAGTAGAACCGTAGCCAGAAGGAGGCACATCGGTACTACCCAAAACATCGTAACGCAGGTCACAACCAGCCCAGCCACCATAGTTATAGTTGCCCCAATGGTTCATATTGAAATACTTTGTACCATTGGTATAATAGCTATTGTAGCCACTGTCAATCAGGCCAATCAACTTACTACTAATCTTACCAATCTGGAAGTGAATCCTGTTGCTGCCCTCGACAGAGCTGTTGTGGTCAAAGCCCAAAATAAAAACATCAACAGACAGGTTGGAAAGAGAAAGCGTTCCAACTGTACCGTTGATGGTAATGGTCTTTGTTGCGCCGACTGACCAGTATGTGCTTGCCAAACCAGCTGCAGCGATCTTGCTGATATCTTCCCAAGAGCAGTCGTTCAATGCAGTTCCGACAGCAGGAAGGAACTCCGCAGACACCGCGACCGTCTTACTGCCAGGGGTAGTATGGTTTGTACCAGTGGCTACACTGATAGTGATTTTCGCCGTACCAGTCTTATCGTTCACGCTTTGGATAGTCACCACGTTCCCGCTGACAGAAACAGTAGCAACACTGGCGTCACTGGTTTGTGCGGAAATTGCGCCGTCGCCGGCACGGGTAACGATGACTGTTTTGCTTTTTGCTGAACTATTCAGAACTACGCTCGTCGCGCTCAGACTCAAAGAGCCTGCCGCTTTACCGATAGTCCAGCTTACCGTCTTAGCAGATGTGCTACCGTCAGACCAGCAATAATCGTCTTTGGGAGTAAAGGTGGCGTTATAGCTTCCAGCGTTAATGCCGCTTGTAACTCCACCCAATGTCATTTTGGAGCTATCATAGTTGCTCCATGACGGGCTTTGAGAATTGCCCGAATATGTCAGGCTACCACTCTGACTGGGAACCGTAGAGATCGCAAGCCGATTAGGTACGCCAGTGACACGATTGGCAGTGCCCGTGTTTACTGCCCCGTCTGTAGAAGTCGGGAAGAACGACACATAATAGGTCACTCCGTTTTGCAGGCCGGTAACAGTCAACGGGCTACTGGCGTACTGATTGCGGGTCGTTACCGCCAGCCGATACGCCGCATCTGCGTCGTCGGGATCAGTAGCATAACCGCCCGCCTTAACTACCACAGTAGTCTTCGCCCAAGTCGCCAGCGTTACACCGTCGTTCACCACGGTAGCCGAAGAATCAGTCCATTTCAGTGCCAGCTTGCCGTTACCAGCGGCAACAGCACTCATGCTGGACACATCGCCAACTGCCACAGGAGCGGGCGTCTTGCTGAACTCGTCGTCCGCACTATCCGTATAGGAACTCTGCGTAGTGTAGGGAAAGAACTTGTAGTAGTAGGTTACACCGTCTGTCAGGCCAGAATCGCAAAAGTATTCGTTCTGATACGCATTGCGAGTCTTGCTATCCAAAACTACCGTACCATCACGACGGCTTACGGGGGCACTACCTGCCTTACGCACCAACAGAGTGCCACCCCATGCTGCCAGTGTGGATCCGGCCACAACCAGATCGTCAGGGTCAGTCCACTTCACATAAACCTTGCCGGCAGCGGCCAAGGTCTGAATATCTGTCACAGCGGCCAGGGTCAGACCGCCTGTTCCGCCTCCACCACCAGAGGGGAAATTGCCAAGAATAGGCATATTGAATCCTCCTTTTCTTTTATCCCAGGAGAGTGATTACCACAGGGATATCAATATCGGGCATTTCACCGTCTGCTGAGATAATGAGCTTTCCATCAGACTGCCCGGTTACGCAGAGTTTGGCATCTCGTGCCATCTCACGTTGCTCAAAAGTTGCGCTATGAGCGACCGAGATATTACCGTTTTGCGCAGCACCAAGATCAGTGACGGCCAGTTCTTGCGTAAACGGAGCATCTACCCCTACCCATGAGCTGGCGATCAGCGTACATTCAATACTCACGCTCTTGTCGCCTTTCTCCGCCAAAACCTCATCGACCTTAATGAAGTTGGAGTTAGATGCACCGTTGATTGCTTCACGCCAGTCCTTAAATTTTGTCGAAGAATCGTCTTCCAGGATAAGCCCATAGTTCGTCGTTGTTTGGCTCACAGCTCATCCCTCCTTAACCGAACAGAATAACCGTGATCGGGATATCACACGTAGGTTTGTCTCCACCAATGGCGACAGTAAAGGAACCGTCCTGCTGCCCACAAACATAAAGGCTGGCGGTTTCTGCCGCCTCTCTTTCCTCCATGGACACACTCTGAGACAAGCCCACGATGCCGTTTTGATCTGCCGTCAGTCCAGAAATCTCAATATTTTGTTTATTGTCTGACCAAGACGCAACAGACAACACCTTGTCAACCGACATACTTCCACCACCGGAACATTTGACCCATGAGCTGTTGTTATATCTCCAAAGAGCGCCAGATCCCTTCACGAAGTAGAACTTCTCGAACGGTGAGGTCAGCGCAAGACGTTGTGACTCTGTGTCCAGGACGATGATATCCGTCAACTGAACACGTGTTCCGTCAGAATCGTAAAAGATGTCACCTGAATCAGTTACGATAAGGAATTGCTTGTCCTTGATCGGAACCGTAGATGTATTCCGCGCTTTACTGGCAACCGTCTGGTTTACGTTGAATAGGGACAATTTGTACACCTCCTTTAATTGAAAAAGGAGGGGCGGCATCTAAGCCGCTCCCTCCTCGGTCAGTTTACCGGATTCCCTGATCAGAACGTACCGACAGTCAAAGCTGCAACAACAGCGTCCAGATTAGCCTTGTCGCCCTCAGCGATCTTGTCCAGCTCGGTCTTGTTGGCGTGCTCGTGAGCCTTTGCAGCCGCAGCATCCCACTTAGCCTTGTCGCCCTCGGCGATCTTGTCCAGCTCGGTCTTGTTGGCGTGGCTGTGCTTCTTGGCAACAGCGTCCTTCAGATCCTCGTTGGTCTGATCGTAGGTGTCGAGCAGAGCCTTGTTAGCGTGGGTGTGGGTATCCTTCTCCAGAGCAGCGATGCGGCCAATAGCAGCAGTCAGGTCAGCAGCCTTGGCATAGTCACCGATGTTCAGAGCGGCGATAGCGCCGTCAGTATACTCCTTGATGTAGGCAACCACGGTGTCGCTGACAGCTCCCTCGGGCAGAGTGCCAACCAGGTTCTGCAGGGCGGTGATAGCCTGATTCATCGCAGAGGCGTCATCGGGGTGAGACTGAATCCAAGCGGCGATCTCGGCCAGAGTATTCAGAGACTCCTTGGCGCTCTCGGGGATCAGCTGGGTAGCCAACTCCTCATTGGCAATGGTACGGGCAGACTTACCGGCATCAGCACCAATCAGAGTGGTCAGCTTGCCATTGGCGGCGTCCAGATCGGTCTGTTCAGCCTTGCCGTTGATCTTGGCCTTCAGGGTAGCCTCCAGCTCGGTCTCGCTCACCTCGTCCTTCTTTGCCAGAGCGCCCAGACCATCAACAATGCCGGCAACCTCTGCGACCTTCGCATCGGTGTAGTCCTTCACAGCCTTGCTTGTAGGCACAGTGCTGTCATCAGCGTTCTCGCCGATAGCGGTAGCATAACCCTTGATCACAACAACCCAAGCGGAGCCATTGTAGACCTCGCCAACACCGGTATCGGTATTGACATAGATCACGCCCTCGGCAGGAGTGGCAGGCTTACCCTCAGCGCTGGTATAGAGACGGACGCCCTCACCGTACTTCTTGTCACCGAAATACAGCTCGCGGGTGTCGTCAGTCAGGTAGAAGCTACCAGCATCACGAACGGCAGGCAGGTTAGCCTTGTTACCATGGTACACGAGTTTATAGTTTGCAGTCATAGCATTTCATCCTTTCTTCTCACGTATTGTGGATTGGTATATTTGTAAAGAAAACATCTCTGCATCCAGATTGTTGCCCGTTTGCATGAAATTGATTTTCTTTGCAGCTTTTGCGACTGGCACGAAATCAGAATACTCCTACCATATTGCGTACTACTTCCTCAGTAGTAGCAATAGATCCTTCTGTAATATCAGCAGCAGTACCGCCAACGGGGACGCCATAGGTTTTAATCTGACCAGCACTGATCCATGTCAGTTTGCTTTCCGCGCCATTGTTCATTACATAGAACAGGTCATCAGCCAATGTTTCACGCTCAATATCATCGGGTGTAAGTTTCCACGTACCTTCGATATTGTAAACACCGGTCTCCAAAGCACTGATTACAGTTCCGGTTCCTGCAATGTTTGTTACAGGGCGGTTTTTCAACTGGTCATAGTCAGAAACACCGCCAGAAGAACCGCCGCCTCCGCCCTGATTAGTCAAGGCAGAAATCCAGCTCAAATCAGCCATAATTGTGCCTCCTCTCAGAACATATAGTAAATATTGACATTAACCGCCTCAGAAAATTCCAGAGACGTAATGTTAATCTGATCCATGCCCAGCTCAAAAATACCAGTGATCAGTGGGATCTCCTTCCCGTTGATTTTCACTTTCGTTCCTTCTGGGCAAATCATACTGAGCTTCCGCAGCGACATTTGACCGAAGTTCAAAATGCTATTGGGATTATCCGCACGCTCATTCTGTTTGAAGATATCCAGCATATTGACATTCGGCGTCACAGTCCCGCTAAAACAACCCAAATGTGCCTGTGACATTTTTCTTACTCCTTTCCTAAGCAAGTACAACAAAGTCCAACTCTTCCAGAGTCATATCGTCGATCTCTGCCAAGGTTTTATCGTCCAGATCTGACAACAGGCGGTAGCGCTTCATGCCCGCATTCAGTGTCATTAGGATCTCTGCATCATTTGACACAGCAAACAAGCTGATCGTCTCGACAACCAGTTCGTAGAACATTTCGATAGCATTACCAATTTGCAGTTTCTTTTCTGCAATGGTTTCTGGTTCGGAAGTCTCAATACCGATTGCATTGCTACCGTCCCCCAGAGAATAGTGGAACTCTGTTTCTCCAATGCTTGCCGCAATCGCAAATGCGGCCTCCATTCCTGTTGTATAGCGATAAAGCAGCTCCGGGCTTGTCTGGTCAATACCGATCGCACTACTGCCTGACTCAAAATCGTGTTTCCGAAATGCAAGATCATTTGCACCAAAAACAGTCTGATTTTGAATAGTGTCAAAGACTTGCTTTTGTTCCGCAAGACTTTTTGCTACAATCGCCATTGCACTCTGCGCATCGCCAAGGGAACTCTTAGCACAAGCAATCGGCTGGCTAACTTTGATACCGATTTGACTTTCCAAGGCAAAGAAACTCTGGGCAAACAGCGTGAAAGCTGGGATATCCAGCCTCATCGCTGCCTGCTCCAGTTCGTTTCGATACTTGATAGTAAGTGCGGCGCTCGCTTCCAGACAAACTTGATCACCGATTTTCTCACTGACCGTAGCCAGCATCTCGTCGATCTCCGACAACAGAGCAGATTGATTTGCCACTGCAATTTTCTTTTGCAGGCTGAAATATGACAGCATCGCCCGCAAAACTACTCTGTTTACAGCTGATACGCCATCACGAAATGGGAGGGAGTAAACGATGATTGAACCTTCAGTCAAACGCTGTTTCAGGAAAATATCGTACTCCTTCATCTCCTATCGCTCCTTATGCCGTCGGGTTCACCACAGACAGGTTCAGAGAACCCAGCTTGATGGTCATGATGGTTGCAGCCTCAACACGACGACTTGCAGACAGCTCACCGTACATCAGCAGGTTGCCACCAGTCAGAGCATCGTAAACAACAAAGTGGGTCATAGTGCCCCACTCGGAAGTGCTCTCCGCAAAATCAATCGCAGCATTGTTGGTCACGACACCATTAACAGGGGCGCTCAAAGAAGTCAGCTCTACACGAGCATAGCCGGCGCCCTCACCAGGCTCAACAACGCCACTGCCATCCAGAGCAGGCGCGGCGCTACTCAGACCCAGATAATATTTCTCAGGCAAAGCCGGGGTTTTCTTGGAGCCAAACACGTTGCCTGACACCAAATTCAGAAAATAGGTCGTATTCATCGTCCTCATCCTTTCTCAATGATTTTCTTTGTTGCTTAATGGGGGAAACTTTTGTTGATATTGTTCGCAATGCGAATAATACCCTGATCCGGGATCTCAATTTCCCCTGAGATATCCTGAATAGTAATCTGATAGATAAACTTACCGACCAGATCTACCGTTTCCTCTGGCAGCAACACCACACGCAGAACATTTGTTACAGTTCCGTCGCCGTCCTCACTCTTACTAACCTCCATCGGTTTGGCAATAAGCGGTGATCCGTTTTTGTTGACAAAATTGATCAACGCAAAACTGGCCGTACAGGAGGATAGATCAAACGGCTTTTTGTTTTGTGAAAAGAACGTGTGGAACACAAGTTCCTGCGTTGATCCTCCCACAAAGTCGATGGTAGGAAGTGAGTAAGGGCTGTAATCACAATTCATACCTATCACCGCCCTTTCAAATATTATTTTTCAGCGGATTTTGAAGTAGCTTCAACAATTTCCGCATTGTTCAAAACGTCGGCAACCTCTTCGAGAATGGCGATACTACCACTCAGATTTGCCAAATTCGCCTTGCCTTTTACATAGACATTGTTCAGCGCATTCAGCACGAATCCCAGTTGCTGCATAACTTGATCCTTCATATAGTCCTCCTTACAAAGACTTGATTTTTTCTTCCAGTTCGGAGATGCGACGGTAAAGCGTTTGAATCATGTAGGTATTCAAAGAGATAAACTCCCCATACCGCAGACGATAGAAAACGTCATCAATACCGTCTTTGGGATTGACTTCTTGGACAGGAGTAATTGTCAGGCCGGCAAAGTCATTCGTCGTCAAACCACTTTCCAACAATGCACGCTCAACGTCCTGCGCGATAAATCCAGTATGAAGTCTCTTAGACTTTCCAGCTTTTAGCTGATACTGAGCAGGTTTCAGCTTCATAAAGAAATTCTCGTACTTGTCCATTCTGTACTCGATCGCTTGCTTCAATCTCCTATCAGATCCGACCGAGATCTCTTCATCAGCAAACAAGCCATTGTTTGTAATGGTAAAACCATGATCCGGTGCCTGCATACGCACACCTTTGTTGGTCGCAATAAAGTAGTATTCATCATCACTTCCGTACATTTTAGCGCCGTAAGTAAAACTCACGCCGTCGCTGCCCCTCGCGCAACAGAATCCACCATAATCACTGCCAAGAGTGATCAAATCGGCGTCAATCTGACCTGCACGAATATAGTTTGCATTGATATACAGCTTGCGCGTCGAAGAATCACTAAAAACGCCAAACTTTGTACCGCCATTTGTCAAAACATTAAAAACGTTTCGCTCATTGACGGTCGCATCGCTTCCGTCCATACCATCCTGGCCGTCTTTACCATTCTGGCCGTCTTCACCGCGAATCTTAATCGCCGAAGTCCAGGTCACTCCGCCATCGTAGGTATAAGAAGCATAGAGATCTCCGTCATTGATAGACTTGTGCCAACTGGTACTTCCCCTGGACGGATACGAGTTGTATGACCCGGTAGGAGGTGAGGCGGCAATACTGCAATACAACACCAAGCACGGGCTGTTGCCGCTGCCCCAAGTAATGCTGCCGTCCGCCATATTGATGCTGCCCTTCATAGTGACATTGCCGGACGGATCGACATAGAACGCACCGTTGTTTACATCAATACCGCAGCCTTTCAGCCATCCACCAGATTGTGGATCGGCTGTCAGATTTCCGCTCAGTCTTGAGGCAGAGAGCGTACCGCTAAACTCGCCATCTCTTGCGTGCAGTGTGCCGTCTCGCTTTACCCAGAATTTTGCATTCTCAGGTTTTGTAGCACCCGCCCAAATCGCATACAGCGAATTGGTATCCTTGGAAGAGTTGAGGGCAACAAAAGTAGAGTTTGATCCACAATGAAGCTCATTCTCGGCCAATTCCCATCCGCCAATCGAACCGGAGTCGGCCTTAATTCTTCCTCGGAAATAAGCGCTGCCATCCCGAAGATCCAGATAGAAGTTTGCGTTCTCAGGCATACCATCCGCATCGAACTTGATATCGCCCCAATCGTCAATAAACTCCGGGGTCACGGTTGTACCGTTAGTATTGAACAGGAGCTTATTGCCGGCCACGATACCATACTTCGGATCGAAGATCATCAGGCCACCGTCGTCATGCTGCATAATGTACGAGGCGTTATACAACCACGCTCCGGTGGCATCCACCTTGAATTGCATTACGCCGTTATCGTTGGCGTTCTCCAAGACGAGGTTGTTACCAATAATGAGACTACCCGCAAGCAGTTCTGTATTGATACCCCATGTCTCTCCAATCAGGATATCGTTACCCTTATCATCTTTGAGACCTGTTTTCGCATCGGAGTAAAACCGACCGATACCCAGTTTAGCAGTCTTCCAACCATCGTCAGTCATGGCAATCATGTTGTCCACGATACGCAGTTGATACTTACTGTCACCGCCCACTTGGATACCCGCACCATTGATCACAACGCTCTGATTACTTGCGCCAATAATGGTGTTTACTGCCGCATTCAAGGCGTTCTCCATAAACTGCGAAACCTGAGTAGTCTTATTCGCAGTTCTGTTGTAGAGGTATTTGCTGGTATCAAAACTGCGGCTGGACGCACTGACCTTATTGACCTCACTCAGCCAATTCGCAACTACGTCACGTTTTTGGAAACGATTAGAAAAAGTCAATGTCAACTTCTCGGGGTTCTCAAAGTCCAGAGCTACCCCGATCAGCTTCGGCTCGATCACACCACCATCACCGACGTTCAGATAAATGCTCTTGCCGAACTCCAATTTATTCTTAAACGGCTCAAATTCTTTCTGGAACAAGAAATTAGCCGTATCAATGGAAAACTCGTAAACAGGCCATGCCCATTCATCCAAAAGCTCTTCGCCAAATGCGTACAGCTCTTGCGCCACAGAATATTTTTGATACTCGTTCACATTTACTGTGAAAAACAGCTTGGATGTGCCCGCCTCAAAAGAAATCTGGGTGCCTTTGTTCTCCGTTACCCCATCCTGAGAAACAGGAGAAATATCACTGCTGAACTGAGAAAGTATGCCGGATGCAGTAACAAGTCCGCTCGGGAAGCTATGCTCATCAAACGTCGTAGATCCCATGTACACCGTCAGTACATATTCGTTTGTACTTGGGTTAACCTCCAAAGTACCACGCACAATGTCTGCCGTCAGCTTTGCGCTGGCAATTTTCAAAACGCCGCCCGCAATAGCATACATACTTTTACCGTTAAGACTTGCCTGTGCAATATCAGCCCCGGTCAATGTAACCTCCCCCTGCAATGTGGAGATGGCACCAGAAGCCGATGTATCTACATCGGTCGCAACGAAAGTTTCCTCTGCCGCTTCGCCCTCAATCAAATAGTGGTTGAGGATTTTTTGTTCGGCTTTTGTGAAATACTTGGAAATAGACAGCTGCTCTACAACACCCTGAATATCAGTGGTATACCGATCAATCTCTGCCTGCAAATTCGCAATCACTGTTTCTTGCGCCTCAATCTCAGAGTTCTTTGCAGAGATTTTCTCATTGATCTCTGTCAGCTGTTGCTGTTGACTTGTCTTTCCAGCGGCAGTGGATTCCAGAGCCATTGTCTGGATAATTACGCTTTGTTGCGTAGTCAGGACTTCCAAATCGCCTTTCAGCGAAGCGAGTGTCACTTCCTCCGCCAGCCTTTGGGCGGTTCTGGATGCCCGTGCTGCTACCAGATTGGTGTAGTGAGTTTGGTTGCTTTTAATTGCAGCATTCCAGCTCTTGACACGCTCGGCCAAAGTAACTGTGCTGCCCTCGGCGATCACATCAAAATCGCCGTTGGAAATGAAGTATGACAGGTTTACCATGTAGTCTGTGCCGATCGGGTTTACATCCCGAATACTCAGGTCGTCCGATCCGTACAGATGGAGCTTTGTCACCATATCATCGGTAAGCTCTTCCAGATCAACCGCGTCCACCAAATTCTGATAACTCAGATAGATAGGTACGGTTCCACGGCTTTTGCCCGCGTCGTAAGCACTAATTGTCCTGGCGTACACGTCAAACACAATCGTGCAGTTATACTTCTCCATAGCGCTGCCATAGCAAAAACTCAAGGCGTCGCTATCGTACTCGTCAAAGGTGCGATAACATCCAATCAGCTTGGGGTCAACATACCCAATACTCCATGTCGTATCCAATTCCAGAATACGGCCCAGAATAGTATCCTCCGGCTGAACAGGATTCCAGAAGTTATACGTTCCTTCTTCCAAATAGAGTTTCTTTTTCTCAAAAAGCTGCTCAATAGAGTATCCGGTAATATGCTTTACCTCAGATACACCGTCACCTGATGTAGCCGGCCTCTGAAGAATGTAGATACCAAGCTGTTCGGTAAACAGCATTTTGTAGCTGGTCAGCAGACGATAAACCGGATTGATTTTCCCGTCGGAATGCCGAGGAACATCGAACTCAACGCGGCTTACATCCGCATAGTTCAATTCAAAATTAAGGTTGCTGACCCAAGGGATAACCCCAAGCTCTTTACCAGCCAGAGTCTGCAACCGCAAAGCGGGCTGCTTAATCTGGCTGGCTTCCAATTTAGAATAATCCAGATACACCTCTGGCCTCCTTTCTTATGCTCCGACGTTATAAAGGTATCGACCGCTGATCGTTACGCTCCCAGTTCCAGTGAATACCAATTCATTGTCTCCGGGTTCCAACTCCAAAAACACAAAATTGAAGTGTTCATAAAGATCGTAGCCAGAAACTTCCTCGGTAACTACCTGGTTCTCATTGTCAACGCGGATAGACAAACTGCTTCCCGGCAAATTATCAAACCGCATTTCTGCTCCGGTCGTCTTGTTCTTTACTGCAAAACTGGTACAGCCGGCAGCAAGAGTGACCAACATTTCTGGGCGCAACTTTTCCATGCAGGTACTGTCGTTGTAAAACCGCACCGCTGTTCCCCCGCTGATTTGATAGGTCTTCGCAAATGGATAACTATATCCATATGGGCAGTCGCAGATGATTTTAGCTTCAAACGCCATAGGCACCCAGCTGAGATGAATAGGCGTCAGTTCCTGAACGAGACACCGGAATTGAATATGCTCCATATCCGGCTGATCAATACTGAGCCATTGGTACTCCTGATACCCTGTCAGCCATTTTGAAACCGCCTGCATTTCATAGCGATCCAACTTATGATCTGCTCCGAAAATCAACGTAAAGCTCAACGGACTATCGTTATATCGCACACCATAGTGGATCGGCGCAACACGATTTGCCAGCCGCGTCTCCACCAGATTTGCTTTATTGCCAAAACTATTGGCACTATGTTTATTGCTGGACATATCCGCAATGTACATACCAAACATGGAAGCGGGCATACCAGCATAGGTAAATTCATAGCTTTTGAACATTGTCTTCCCTTCCTTGCTATATGAAAGGGACGCCCAATTTCGGGCGTCCCAATCTTATCTCCCGATTCCAATGAGCCGTCCAATCTGATTGACCATATCGCGTGTAACCTTGATATGCTTATCAACCGTAGACTGGTCGGCACCATGAATGATCGTATCGCCAATCTGCACTTCAATGGGTCTGCTGTTGTTGGTGATATTATTTACCGTCTTACTGCCGCCTACCTGCTTCATCACATCAGACAAAGTAGACTTGCCAGCATAATCCGGCAGATCACTCATTGCGTCAGAGAGCATATTGATACGATCCATCTGTGTGGTCAGATTGTCCACCATCTGTTCGCTCAATACCCACTCCTTGGTTTTCAGCAGAGAGAGTTGTTCGTTGGACTTGATATCTCCTCCGCCGACAATGCCACCCTCATGATAGGTGTACTTTCTGTACTTATCGTACAGCAGTTGCCCACCCACGCGATCTACGTACCAAACACCATCACTGCCGCGCACCGCAGTAATGCCATACTGTGCCAGCTGTGCGCCAAGCTCAAGATTGCGCCGGTTCAGATAGAGCTTACCGGCAGCATCTTCATAAGCGTGCTGCTTGCTGTTTGCATACATTTCTTTGATGATTGCATGGATCATATCTTCGCCGCTGGAGCTATTGTCGTAGGTAGCATTCCCAACTTGGAAATTTGTTCCGCTGGACTGCGTGGCCTTGATGTCTCCTCCGATACTTCCCAGAGCAGACACGTAACTTCCATACCGTTGTGCAGCAGCCAAGCAGTTATCCCAAGCATTCGCAATATCACTGTTCAGCACATCACCATACTGCGTGTTCCAACTGATCAGCTCGCTATACAGCGTATCCCAGTGAGACTCGATATAAGAGATTGCCATATCATAGAGTTTCTGATGAGAAGAGATACTGTCTTCCAGAATCCCAATTTCCTTATCCTTCTCGTCATGATAGGACTCTTCCATCTTATCCAGAGCGTCCTCCTGAGCCTCCAGTGTTCTGTCCGCCTGTTCGTCGGCCAAATCAGACTGAAGCTCACTCAGTTCTTTGAGCAACGCCGCTTTTTCAGCCTGAGCTTCGCGGCTGTCATCCAGAGAAAGCATATCAATACGAGCTTGCAGCTTCGCAATCTCACGCATTTTAGATGCCATGGTCTTCTGGTGATCTGCCTCGTCTTTGCTGGCCTCCAATGACTGCTTCTTCAGGTCGATAATTTCAGAGTACGCATCCTTCATGTCCTCCAATCCGTCGATCTGATCTTGGATACGCTGTTTCAGCATATCCATTACATAATCGAGGATGTCGTTCAATCCGTTCTGCATCTCCTCTAACTCGTCCGTCACGCCACCCACGGTTTTACCAATGCTCTGTACGGCGCTGTCCGCCATAGCCCGAATTGCATTGATATTCCGCAACGCCGCTTGGTACTGATCTTCGTCCAGTCCAGCCAAAGCCAGATTTGCATAGACCAATCCCCAAGTTGCGTTAGTAGCCTGTTCGGTTGCATACAGCAAATTATTCAGAGTTGCGATATCGCCCTCAGACTTTGCCATACGAAGCGCTTCTACATAGGCCAAAGAACTCTCAATCGCCATCTGCTGCGTCCGTGCGGCAATAACCGCTTGGATGCGCTCTTCGTTGATGACAAGCTGCCCATTCTCATCAATCAGGTACGCTACGTACTTCTGCCCAAGCCCGATAATACTCTGCAAAGTATCTACGGTAATGAACCCGCTCTGGGCATACTCGTCCGCCGCGTCATGGAGTGTGTCATAAACATTTTGGATAGTATCAACCGCGTCGGAAGCCTCTTCAACGATACCATCCAGAAGCTCCGTAATCTGCTTGCGGGTTTCCTTGATATCCTGTCCAAGTTCTTTCCAACTTTCCGAACCGTCACGATTTTCCTCGTTCAAGTCCGTCAGAGAATTGATAAGATCCTCAGTTTCCTTCCTCAAACCATTTGTGGCCTCCTGCAGAGTGTCGTATCCACCCTTACTATCGGCCACCAGCTCATTCAGGTGCTCCATGTTTGCGATCCAAAGTTCATTGGTATCGGCGTTATACTGTACCTCGAACCCCAGATCTCGCAGCGCCTTAACGCCAGAAGAGATCGTGCTTTCCCTTTGGTCATTCAGATTTTGCAGCGCCTCTTGCTCACGCTGATAGGCACCGATCAGCTGACGCTCCAAAAGGATTTTCTCTCTCAAATCGTCAGAGTTATCAATTTTGGTTTCAAGCTCCGCTCTGGCCTCTTGTGTCTTGCGCAGCCGTTCAACCGCCTCTCGATAGTCGTCAATGGTAGCGACATACTCTTCGACATCTTTCTTAGAGCTGCTACCCGACTTCGTATCGCTCTTGAAGCTCTTCAAAGGCGCATTTTTCAACGCCTGCAAAGTCGCGATTTGTCCATCAATCTGGCTGATCGCGTCTTGGTACTTGGAAACATCCAGTTCAATCTGGGAAATAAAGTCCTCCAGATTGCTTTCCTTAGCGGTGTAGGAATATTCTGTCCCCTTAAAGCTACCGCTTGTCAGGTTGAGCTTAATGCCACTACCGCCAGTACCACCACCAGACCCACCTTGTACGTCAGCCGATCCAGCTACTGTACCGCTTGCAACACCAGCAATAGCCTTAGCTGTCTGGTGTGCCTGCTTTGCGACAGAAGCAAGATCCGTCTTTACGCTGGTCAGGTTGTTGTACATCGTCTGCGCCAGATCATAGGCAGCTTGATTAAAGTTGCCATTTACATCCGTGCAGACCTCAGCCGCTACCCGGTTGAACTCTTCCGCATTTTGAGCCATAGCAGCCGCCGCCAGCTTAAACGCAGTCGCCTCATCAACGCCAGCATCAATCAGAGCCTGAACAACAGCATTACCGGCATTGATCCGATACTCCGCCAGCTCTTTTGAGATATCTCCCTCACCCTCAGCAACCGCTTTGGCAAGGTCAAGCTGCGTCTGAGCTGCTTCCATCTTGGCCTGCAAGACTGCCTTTTCAGCTTCCAGCTGGGCAATTTGCCCATCAATCTGAGCATCCAATTCAGCCTTTTTGCCTTGAATGAAAGAGTTTACTACGCCCTCGTTAAGGATAATCTGACCATCAGCCGCTACTTGGGCATTGTTCATGATCTCAGGATAGACCTTGGCGAACTCCAAAGCCTTATCCAATGACATGGTAAACCCGTTGGCTACCTCAGCCTGCAAATCTGCAAGCGTCTGGAAAGAATCAGAGATAGTATCAATGGTAGTTGCAACATTCGAGAAGTTTTGCAAGGCAGAAGTATATGCGTCCAGATCACCGGTGATTGAACCGTACAAACTGCTGTAGATCGCCAACTTGCCCTGGTTTTCAGCAATCGCCTCGTTGTTTTTCTTGATTTCCTCTGTGGCGTTGCCGATCATGCCCGACCACAGACCACCATCATTGCCAAGGTTACGCTGCTCCTCGTAATACTTAATGCTCTCTTGCAGGGTGGCGTTACGCTCTTGAAGCGAGTCGATCTCCTTTTGGATCTCGTCCATCTCGCCCTGCATTTTAGCATTAGCGTTTTCTTTCCATGCCGCTGTGTTGAGCTTTACGACGCCGTTCTCCTCGTAGAGGTAGTCCAGATATTTTTCCTCAGCACCGGCAAGGGACTCAATAGTTTCAGCAGACAATCCGCCGCCACCGGCCATATCACTTTCGGCAGACGCCAAAGCATCATACGAAGACTGCAACCCCGAAATAACATCGGTCAGTTTTTCCAGCTGTGCGATATATATAGAAGTGCCACCGTTGTTTGTGGCCTGTTGCATTGCTCCGCTGAACTCCGGGAAGGTATCGTTGGCAAGCTCCAAAAGGATCTTCTTATATGCCTCAGAATACTCCGTGCTATCCTTGATCCCCTGGATATATCCGTCGAAAGCATCCTGAGTATTGATATCAGTAGTTTTCAGCGTCTCTCCAAGGTCAATGACCGCCTCATTTTTGAGGAAGTTCTCTTGAGCGGAGTTATAATCGTCTACGAGTCCCTGATAAAACTCAATCTGCTGCTGAACGTTGTTGAGGACATCTTGGGATGAGTCCCCAAGCCAGCTATCAGCCATGCTTTGCCAGCTATCGTCACTCAAAAGTACGTGCTGGAGTTCTTTGTACATTGCCAGGACTTCCTCTGCGTTCTTTCCTGCCAGTGCATAGCTAATACTGATTTGCCCGTTGACATTTTCCCACGCATCATTAACATAACCGATCTTTCGCAAAATCTGGTCAATGCCACCTGCGTCAGTAACAACGCCAAGGAAATTCGTTCCAGAACCTTCAGCGTTGATACCTTGGTCATATCGTGACATTGCGTCACGGTACTTGGTATCCAAAGTATCTCTGGCGTCATACGCTGCTTGCAGTTTAATGTTGTCGAGCTTCTTGATCTCGTCATCCAGCTTGCCATTAACCAGATCAAGATTATCAGCCTGCGCCCCAACCAGATCCGTAATATCTTTCTGGATACGCTTCGCCGTCTCTCTGGCAGAAGAGTCGAAGTCGCCGGCAGTTGCCAGCTCTTTATACTCTGCAATCAGATCGGCAAGCGAATTACGCTGATCGTTAGCGACCTCCGCAGCCTCAGTCATAGACTGACGAGCTTCTTCTGCCCGTTGCTTTACGCTTTGCCATACCTGAGCCAAAGCCATGACAGCAGTAACTGCCAGGGTAATCCATGTCATGGGGTTAGTCGCCATCGCCGCAAATGCGGCCTTGGCGTTGGCACCAACAACCTTCCAAGAAAATGCCTGCTTCTCATTCGCTGCGGTCTGTTGCAGAGCAGCAACGATTGCTTCCTTCTGAGCAGCCGTCAGTTTCTTGGAGTTTAGGATCTCGGTCATCATTGCGGCGGTAATCTGCTCGGTCGTCCGCTTCTCGGTAGCTTTCGCCATATTCTTGGCAAGCGCAGCAGCAGTCGTTTTATCCGTAGCAGCCTTTTCCGCCAACTCTTGGATCGTATATCTCTGTGCAGAAGCAATCAGACTGGTCATTGTCATGACCTGCTTCTTCTGCTCCGCAGTCAGTCCAAGTGCGCTCATTGCTGCCGCACGCTGAGACTTATCAAGTCCCATCAGCTTAGTAGCATAATACTGTACACTTGTGGCGCTACCGTCCATAACCACGCCAGACGCTCTGATAGCCTCTGTCACCGGAAGGACAGTGCTCTGGAGCATATTCATTTCGGCACGGAATTTATAAATCAACGCAATCGCACCAACAAGACCGATTGTACCAAACAATCCCAGCTTCTCCGTCAGCTGGTCAATCCCGTTGGAAACAAGGTTCAAAGCATCAACAACGAGCTTCATATCGTCGGTCTGGAACAGGTTCTGAGCCACACCAACCCATGTTTCTTTCAGTGCATTCAGCTTATAATCCAACGATTGCGTAATCTTGTCCATCTCGCGTCCTGCGCTGCCGGCGCTCTCTTCCATCTTTACGATGGCACTACGCGCCTGATCAAAGTTGGACAAAATCGCGGCACCAATCTGAGCCTGCCGTTTACCAAACAGAGCCTCCAAAAGGTTAGCTCTATTCTTATCGGTCAGCTCATCCCAGATATCCGCAATATCGGACAGAATGTCATAGGTAGAACGATAAGTCTCGGGATCGTCCGCCTCAAACAAACTGATACCCCGGTTATTATTGCTTGCGACCTTAGTGAGATCGGCAATCGTACCGGTCAATTCGGACACGTCTGCGGAGTATTCCTCCGTCTCCTCATCATAGCCACGGATACGCATTGACAAGGTTTTCAGACCGTTACCAACCGTCGCCGCGTCTCTTGTGATTTCGATAGCGGCGGTCGCCAGAGCTACCGTTTCCTCAAATGTATTGTTTGCAGCAGCCATAGCAGCAGAGCTACGGGTCATAGCCTCCACAATATCACCGTTGGACACGGCGAACTTATTACCCACTTCGTTGACCTTGGAGATAATACCATCCAAAGAGTCTTCAACATCGAGGTCGTAAGCCTTGATGATACTTACCAAGCCGTCTGTCGCCTGGGTAATATCCATGTCGGGAGAAATAGCTTCAAAGATAGCAGAGTTTTCTGCCAGCTTTGCGGCATCTTGCATAGCATAGCCCAGTCGCGCCCATTCCGCCGTCTGAGAAATAACTTCCTCAGTGGTTACACCCAGCGCTTTGGCTGTGCCATTGGCACTATGATAGAAACGGTCATACTCCTCTCTGGTCGCGGTCGTGACTTTTTGCAGGTCAATCATGGCCGTATCCAGATCAACGATCGTAGTAAGTGCAGATCTCAGCAGCCGGAACGCACGGAAGAGAAGCGTAGTAGCAGATACCCACTGGAGTACCTTACCTACGTTGTTCTTCAAAATGTCGCCCAAAGACTGCATATTCTTTCCAGCAGCTTTGACCTCAGATTTGAACGTGCTAAATTGCGCCGTCCATTTTCTCAAATCCATCTGATTGTCAACGCGCTTGAGATTTTCGCTCAGCTGTTGGAATTGTGCATTAAGACCAGGATCTTGCTTCAATGCACTCCACGTTCTTCCAACTGTTTCCAAATCTGCCTTTGCTTTCTCCAAGTTTTGAGTAAACTTGAAGTCGTTGACATCACCACGCTGGACACGGAGAAGTTCAGACATTTCCTTACTGCAAGCACCAATCAGAGATTGCAGCCGCTCATATGTCGTAACCTTCTCCCTATCCCCCATATCAGCGCCATACTGTGCCGCTGTCTCCCGGAGCAGTCTCATATTCTGCACGAGATTTTCTGTGGGGGCCACCACCTGGCTAAACTTCGTTTGCAAATCAGCAATGGTAGACGGGATACTCTGCATTGCGACATCGTAATCTCGCGCTTTGTCAGCCAGCTCCATCTGGGTATAAACCAGTTGGGTACCATTCAAAAGACGGCTCTGTTCAAGAGCCGTCGCCTGCTTCGCATATTGAATAATATCAGCATAGGGAACCAGCTGTGCCTCCAGAGCCGCCCGCTGATCATTCAGCACAGACAGTTGACCTTGCAAAGCCAGCAACTTGTTTTTGTCGTCGCTGGTATTCAGCTTTGTCATAGAAGACTGAACAGAGGTAATCTGCTTGTCCAGAGAAATCAACTGAGTATAGATCTTGTTCGCACCACGCAGCCGCTCCTGGAAGACAGCCACATCATTGTTCAGCTGGTCAAAACTGTTGAGGAAAGCTACCAACTGATCTTTGGTGCCGACGCCTTGCAAAGTTTTCTTCAATCCGTCGATCTTACTCTTGAACGTGTCGGTCAGTGTTCCGGCAGATTCCAGTCGTTTCTCCAAGGCTTCCAGCCCGGAAAGCTGATCGGCCTTGATAGAACCGATGTCCTTTGTTCTCAGCTTGGTTGCTACATACTCGGCATTCTGGTACTCTTTGACCAAACGCTGCAAGCCGGAAATCTGAGCTTCCAGATTAGAGCGTTGAACATTATCCAGCCGCCCTTCGGCGGCAATCATGGTCTCAATCCGGGCATTGACTGCGGCGTAAGTATCATTCAGGGCTGTCAAATGAGCGCTATCCGTAATCGGCTTTACAGAAGTTTGACCGACATAAGCGGCTTGAATATCAGCCAAAAGAGCCTTTTGGCGATTCAAGTATGAAACCCTTGATTCATTATCCTTCTTGGCCTGAGCCGCTACCTGCTCCTGCTCTCTGCGCTGACGCTCCAGATTTGCAGTCACATTGGTCAAATGGGTATTGATTTCGCCCGTCTCCGCATTATAGGTTTGCAGATACGTGACGGTTCTCTGCATCTGATCCGTACCCTGAATGGTCAGATTCAGCATACGTTCCTCTTCGCCGTTCACCGCTTCCCAGCGGCCAGTGATTCGGTCAATCTGGATACCCATTTGATCCAGTTGATCAGTCATGGCACGAGAGATGTCGGGGCTGACCTTTAAATTATTAAGCTCAGTCTTAATCTTGTTGACAGAGCTTTGATCCAAGCTCAAAGAAACACCAACGCTTTGGGATTTTGTTGCTCTGGCGATTTGCTGAGTAATCCGCTGAGTTTGAGACTGAATACCAGCTTCGTCCAGAGTTACACCAACCTTGATGCTGCTTTTGGAATTGATCAGCTTTGCAATGTTGGGAAGTTGCGCAGAAATACGTTGTGCGGAAGCCTCTTCATCAGCCTCCAGCTCACTGGTCAATACAATTTTCAGATCTTCGTCCACATCTCTCACCACCTTTTTCTGTTAAATTTCATTTCACATTGATCCCCTGTCGTCTCAGTCCAGCTTTCAAAGCATTTACATGAGCGCGGCTTTCTTTCAGGTGCTCAATGGTTTTTGCAGTAAAAGGACGAGGCTCCATATAGCGCCTACGGCTGGGAAAATCATAGTGATAGAATTTATAACCGTCTCCAAATTCCACCAGCTCAGGTAGATTTTTACCAGTCGTTACCTGATCGTCGTTCATACAGCCACCCGGATTCGGTTCAGTCATATTGACCACGACCATCACGCCGCCCTTTGCTGCTCCGCCTCGGATTTCAATGTTGTAGGGATCTCCCAATCCGCCGTATTCTCCACGGCGACGGTACATCCGAGGGGTGTAGACCTTGTACACCTCAGAGTAGATGGTGGCAGCTTCTTCATCCTGGACTTCCTCAAAGACTTCTTTTGTCATTGCGTCGTCGATTTTTGCCATAAGCTGCTTGTTTGCCTTTTCAAGCGCTTCCCGAATGTTCATGCCGCCACCTCCCGCTCAATAATTTTCTTTGTTGCTTACGCCTTTCTTGAGTTCAGCAGACCTTGCAGGATTCCACCTTCACCCAGTCCTTTGGTACCTTCGGAAAGGATACCGGCATACTGCATGAGCGACTCCGTGTCGATATCCTTCACCTTATCGGCCAATCCCTCCAGCAGATCGCGGAGAGCTGTATCCGTACCATGATCGGCAAGAATACTGCTCTTTTTCCAGTCGATAGCCTGCCCGCACAGGGGAACCATCTCATTCAGCATATCCTGATATCCGGCGTTCTGGACGTGATCCAAGTCCATAGCCAGATACAGCTCATTCATGGCATCCACATCCAGAGCGGGAACACCCACTTCATCTGTCTCGTTTTTGAGCGTCATGGCCGGGATATTGGTACACATCTGGAGAATAGTAGCTCGCAGCATAGGCGAGACATACTCAGGGCGGAACTTGCCCGTCGCATCGAAACATCCAGAGACCACACGATTCAGAAAGGTGCTCTTCTCTGCGATAGTCAGAGCTGTATGGAAGGACACCTCAAAAGAGCTGTCCCCCACAGTAAACGCCTGGGTGTAAGTATCTTCCTTCTTGTTCTCTTTCAGAAAGGCTTTCACCGTATTTACAGCGATTTTCTTCATTTTATTGATCCTCCACAAGATTCATTGCCGCACGGAACGTCAGTTCGTCGGCGTGTTGGCTGATCCAGCCGCGATGATTTTCTACCAGTCGGCACACCGCCGTCCGATCATCACCTGCAAACCAGTTCAGATAGGGGACAAAACCGGAGCGCTCCGGGTGATCGAACAAATCATTCTGTCCCTCATGACCGATTACGATGATTTTGCAACTGTCATGTAAACGAGTCAGAACCTTCTTCAACTCGTCAAAGTAATAGTTCTGCGCCTCGTCGATGATTACCACTTTGTTCTCAAAGTTGGTACCACGCAGAAACGTGTGCGTAGCGCACTGGATATATGCGGTTTGATACTTCTCGTTGACTGCACCATCGTAAAATGCAGTATTGCGATTTACACCGATTTTTTCCAATGCTTCATAAAATGGCTCAAAATACGGCTCGGATTTTTCCTCGATCGTGCCCTTCAAATATCCCTGCTTCTGCTCCTGAGTAGGAGAGGCAATATAGACGATGCCATTACACCGTCCGTATTGATAAAGCAAATTGGCTGTGGCTGTAGCAATCAGTGTCTTGCCGGTACCAGCTTTAGCATTGCAAAACACAATCAGCTTCTCCGTGTCCCAAATAGCATCCCGAAAAACTTTTTGGTATTCATCCAGTCTCAGTCCATAAAAAGGATGCTCCTGCAGGGTAGCGGGGACATCATAGATTTCCATGCTGGTATTTTTCTTTGCCATATCTTCTTCACTCCTATCAAAGAATGGTATCAATGTCAGTTACAATCTCGTCGGCAATACCCAACACGATCATTTCTTCACTGAACAAGAACCAATCACGGCGATAGTTCTGGTCGTAGACTTCCTCCGTGATTCGGGTGCTGGACAAGATGTACTCCTTCATGCGTTTTTCCAATTCCTTGGTAAACTCCAAGTTGTCCAACATTTTGCCGATACTTCCGATCGCACCGGAAGATCCATCATGAATGAGACAACTGGTATGAGGAAAGACATAGCGCTTATGGCCGGCCATCAGCAGAAGTCCGCCAGCGCTGTACACTCGGCCCATACCGATCGTATAAATCGGTGTCTTGGACAGGTGGATCATGTCGATGATGTGGAGCACCGTGTCCACGCTGCCACCATCCGAATTGATGAAGATTTTGATGGGCTTACGTTCTTCCGGCGCAATCCCCTTATCCTCGGCATTCCACTTTTTGATATACAAAGCGATATCAATAGTGGCGTCGCTGATATCGTCATTCCAAAGAATCTCGCGCTTTTTCAATCGGCGATAATATTCCACCATGGTGGGATCAGGCAACGTAGTGTCTAATACCCCCCCACGTCGATAAAATCCTCGTTAAACTCCTCCATGAGCTTCTTAGTCATCTCGTTCTTTTTCATTGAAGTCGTCCTCGCTTCCGATTTTGATATTGTTTACGACGTAATGCCCAATCATCACGGCGTCCGCCAAGTTGTCGTTTTCAGTAACGATCTCATAAATATCCCTTGCAGCTTGCAGCGATAGGATTTTTGATGTCTTTTTGCCCGTAGGTTCGACAGATGTGATCTTTGACTTAATCTCCTTTGTCGTCCTACCTCTTGCTTTGCAGTAATTTTGCCATTGTGTGGGTGCTACCAAATTGTACAAAATATTCGTTTTTTCACACATATTCACGAGTACGCCCTGTAGTTGAGCCAGTTTTTTGAAAGATTGAACATTCTTTCTAAGCTGAATGTCCTCCAAAAACACCGCATCAATGTCGTGCGTTCGGATCACCTCACTAAGCAAAGCCTCAATGTGCAAAATTGCCTGCTCGAATGTATAGTTCTTGTTATCAAAGCCCCACGCCCCATAGTCCAGCAGTTTCTTTCCCTCATAGTCATAAACCGCCCATGCGCCGTGTCTGGCTTGGTCAACGGCCAAGATTTTCACCCGTCTCACCACCTTTCTTTATGAGTCTGAAAAGGAGGGCCGAAGCCCTCCTTCCCATTACTCCTGCTGCGACTCAGCCTCGTTATTTACCTGTTCTTCGGCCTTGGTTTCCTCCGCTTCGACTACTGCTTTCTTTGCCCTACTGTTTTCGTGCGCCAAAGCATAGATTTCCGCCAGCAGTGCTTGCACACTCGGCGTATATTCTGCCGTATTACGAAGGTCGATGCCGCGTTTCCGAAGAGCGCTATATGCCTGTTTCGCATCGTGGTTAGCCTTATACCCCATGAGCACCGTCCAAATGTAGTAGTGCTCAGGGGTGTCAGTATGAAGCCTCCAGCTCCGCTCTTTCTCACAGGAATAGCAGGTTTTGTACGAAGCGCCGCACACCTTGCAATTCCGAATCATGGTAAACCGCCTTACTCCTCAAAGAGGATGTAGCACAGCTCCGCGTCGTCGGCGCAGTAATCCTTCAGAGCAGTGAAGGAGAAGGGGTGCGTACCTTCCGTGGTCAGGTTGACCGTGAAGTTGTTGTCGATCTTGGCCTTGGGGAAGACAATCTTACCGGCACGCTTGACAGACGGGTTGCACACGTCAGCAGCCAGAATGTCCACGACATACATCGCGGCCTCGGCAAAGCTCTCGGCGCTGTCCACCAGCTTGACGGCAGAATCCGTCTCGTACTCATAGAACACACCAACAGTGGTTCCGACGAAGGAAGCGGGCAGAGTGATAACCTTGCCCTCGATCTTGGCGTTACCCTCATCAACGCCGACCTCGATCATGCCGCTGATGTTCTTGTCCTCGCTCATGGTGTACACGGCAGCGGGGGCAGAAGTGGGCACGTGCTTCAGCGTAGCGGTCTTGGTGCCCTTGTCGTCCGTCACGGTGAGGATAGCAAAGTCGGCACCCTTGACCTTCTTGGAGCTATCGGCCACCTGTACCTCAGATCCGAGCTGTGCGCCCATCAGGTTCAGGTTCAGCAGAGACAGCTCACCAGAGAAGTTCACACCCTTAGCGGTGTCGAAACGGGCGAGCAGGACGCCCTGAGCGTCAGTCTTGTCGGTAGACTCGCCGGTGAACTCGATCTGGGGACTCTCCACGCTCGTACCGGTGAAGTCCACCAAACCCGTTGCCAGGTTGATCTGAGTGATCCGACGTACCTTGTCGATGACAAATTGAGTTGCGTTAAACATGGTATTCATCGTCCTTTCTGTATTTTTTCGGGATCATTTCAGATCCCCCATCCAATGCAGTTCCTTTTTGTCGAGCTTCTTCATATCCACACAACCGCTGTAAATGCCTTGCATTACGAAGTTGTAGCTCTTATGCTTCTGAACACGCTCTACGCTGTCCATAAAAACACCGATGGGCAACGTCCATACGTCATCCCATCGGTACTTAAATTCTGGGCAGTTTGTCAAAGAAGAGATAAGAGGTAGCAGTAATGATTGAAAAGGCTTCTGCATTTGCAGTGCCATTTCATCCCTGTCATCCTCAATCATGATTTTTCTCGTGGCGTCATTAAATCCCGTATCCACATTCTTTTTCAGCTTATGGATTTGACGGAGATAGTCAGTCATGAGCTTATGAATAGCTCGGTCGATCACCACTTGATCTTTATTCTTCAGTACAAGGTCTGGGAGACCTGTTTGTGTACCGAGCTTAAAGGTCGTGAAGTCCATATCCCCAAAAAGGATAGACACCTCAGATTTTTGAAGCGTCTGAAAAAGGGATATGAAAAGGTCGTATTCGTCTATCTTCTCCCAGAAGACATGAAGTTTGTCCCAGATTTCAACTTTTCGATCAGCGGGTGTCGAACAAATAGTGCGTACCAGTCCGAAATACCGCTGCTCGCCAAAATCTACGATTTCCTCCAAGGTGGGTTGCCTGATCAAGATTTTATCGTTGATCTTGTATCCCTCTCCACGAAACAATTTCAGCTGATCAATCAATGATACCAGCCTCCCTATTCATCTCGTGGGTAACGTACGGGATTGACCACCCGGAGTATCCTTCGTTGAACTGAACCTCATCCGCCGTACTGAGCTTGATCCCACCCAGTCCGAACAGGGGCTTGTCCCCGTTGTTCAAAATGCGATCCACCTCATCTGCCAGCAGATCCGCTCTGGAACCCTGCAGCAAGTCAATCTGGTGCTCGTTACAGATAATATAGACAGTAATCCCTGTCTCCTTAATCACATTCGAGTCGGTATAGACCACACGACTACGCATCGTGATAAAGTTTTTGTCATCTGTTTGTGTACCAGGGACATAAAAGTGAGTTTTGATGAGGGGTTCCGCAGGGCTTTTACTACCCGTTTTGAAATCCTCAAACTCCGCCACGTTGTTCCCTACGTTACAGAGCAAATTGACCACCGCCTGATTTTGCAGCAGCTTTCGTTTCAGCAAGATCTTCTGTTGAATCATCGAATCAAAATGCGGCACCCTCATCACCTCCTTACCAGTTCACAATTTGGATTTTCATAACGGCCTCACTGCCGGAGGCGTCGTGGATTGCCTTGATCTCAATTTGTGTTCCCACAAATACGGGATCATCCGACGCCCGCAGCGTGATAACGCCGTTCATCTCATCGACAATGCTGGCCGCACCAGCAAAGTCATACTCCAAACGATATTGGAGTGGATCAATAGGAACGCCGCTCTCATCCAAGACTTGGACACGGATTTGCTTTGTCTCTCCGCCCGCGATCTTGAAATCGCCGTCCAGGTCTGTCAATGTGATATGGACGCTCGCTCCCAAGGTTTCCTCCGTCCCACCGGGGACAGAGGTATAGTAATCTGCCACCATCAACTCGGTGTTATCGGTGGCGGCATTGAATTGGTCTTCCAGTACGGCCCATTGGATCAAGCCATCCTCTGCACGTTCGTCGCCCACTGCATACGAGATCGGATCAACTCTGGTGATACGATAGGCTGTTGGATCAACCTTGTTCTTGTCCATCAAGAACCGGGTCTGAGTATCCAACATAATCGTTTCCTCATTGTACGGCAGATAAATCAGGTGCTGGTCTTCGCCAACCGTCATCTGCGTTTTACCCGCCTCACCCGTGCCATACTGTGTGCTGTTTGTGCTATATACGGGGTATTCTACAATCTCACCTGTCAAAGGGGAGACGAATCGGATGGAGTATTTGCACTTCCAGAGTACCGCCTTTTCATAAATGCGGTTGTTATCCGGCAGCGAACTCACCAGCCAAAACGCCCCATCGTGTTTCACGTACTGCCCACATCTCAAGATACCGATATTGCAAAGAATCTGTCTAACCGTTGTGCTGTTATACACATCGCTGGTTTTCTGTTGGACAATAGCTCTTGCCTGCTGCGGCTCAGTTCCAATCGCCTTATCGTAGATCAAAACATCAGACCCGATAAAGGAATCGAGCACTTCCTGAAAACCATCTTGGCCGTATGCCCAAAACTCATCATCCTCAAACCCGCTGTTGAAAAGAGGGCGTGTCATTCGATACCAGCTTTTGGATTCTTCTGACATATTGCTACCCCCTTATCCATACGCAGGATCTTTCTGACGATGAAGCAAAACTTCAACCTTGGCAATCTGGTCGTCAAGTTCCTGTTTTGTTACACGTTTGGTCGCATCTTGGCCGGTTAGCTGAACATCCTTTCCATAGATCCCGTTCAGCGCCATTACCCTGCTCAGTTCCCTTTGCAGGTAAGACACATACATCATCTGGGCGAGAGTACGAACGGCAATACTTTTCAACTTGCCAGAAAACTCGCGTGTCTCCTCGTTATACCCGAGGTCACAGCCCAAATTCAGTTCAAAATCTGCTACCGCTGTGGATAGCCATTCTGCTTCCAATGCCTCCGGGATCTCATATTTAGTCAAAGGCATGGAGTGGAATTTTTGCTCAACGTCCGCAAAGGTCGTTTTCTTTTCGTCCGCCATAATCCACACCTTTTCCTTTCATCGGTTAGACCTTGGCAGTCTCAGCCAGTTTGCGCAGAGCGTCCACCTTCCAGGACTCCGCATCCTCAGCGCCCACACTAAACGCCAGCTCCACGAGCATTCTCTTTTCGGCGTCGGTTTTCACCATAGCTTCCAGCTGCTCGTTGAACTTGGCTTTGGAGCGAATAGCCAACAGCTCCTTAACGCTTTCCTCATTCAAGAGGATAGGAGTGGAAACTTCGGCGTCGCCCAGGCCGAACAGCTCCTTACGCTTTGCCTCGTCCACGATCTGAATACGGGCATGATTGCCCATACCATCAGTGCCGGTAAACATCACGTTGCCGGTTTGGATCTGAGCCAGAACCTCCTCTTCGGAGAGGAGGGGGAAATTCCGAGCTTTGCCCGGAATTGCGATATCGCCCTGCCCCGCCAGACGCCGGAAGCCCAGAGGCCAGGAGCAAAGGTTGTTTACCAGAACATTATTCGTTTTCATAACGATTCCCCTTTGATTGAAATTAGGGGAGGGGTTTGTGCCCCTCCCCGTTTGCGCCGTCATTCAGGCATAAAAAAAAGACCTCTCACTTAAAAAGTGGGAGCATCAAAGTTCGTATCGGAGATCAGACCGATCTGATCTTCCATGCCCTCGGCAACGCCTGCGCCGAACTCCATATCGAAGCGGGTCAGGTGCTGACGGGTTACGATGTCGTCGCCAGTCATGGTGGTCAGTCCGCCACGCAGGAAGACCTGCAGAGGAGACACAGAACCACGAGGCAGGAAGAACAGCAGACCCTGGGGCATATACAGGTCATAATCGGTGCCGTCCTTGTTCAACTGAGTCCAGTTGATCGCGTTGGGCAGCTCGGTTACGAAAGCACCGTTGTACATACTTACCAGACCAGTCTGGCGGATTTCCTCGGCAACAATGTTGTTGGCGTAGCGGATCTCATCGGCGGAGAACTGCTTGAAGCCAGCGAAGTCGTTGAACTGAGACACTACGCTGTAATCGCCGGCAATGTTGACCTTACCATAGCGACGCATGGACTTGAGCATATTGTCAACAGCGGTCTTGGTGATGCCGTTGTCCTCAGCGAAGTGCTTCACACCCTTGGCGTTTTTCAGGGCGTTGTACAGAACGGTCATGACGTAGTAGGTCATCTTGTTCTGCATATCAATCTGCACTTGGTTCATACCCTCACGGATATTGCCGTCGAAGTTACCGTTCTGAAGCTCGCGGTAGTCAACAGCAAAACCGGCAGAGATGGTCTGGGTGCCGATCGGATACTCACGCCAATTCACAGCGGCGAAGGGTACGTCGCTGCTGGATGCCTGGAATCGAGAATCGATGCTCTCGTATCCGTAGGTCTTCATCATGGGAGCCTCGTTGTAACCGATCCGGCGATATGTGCCCATGAAGTCGAACAGGCGAACAACCTCCAACAGCTTCGGCTCAATAGAGAACCGGATGATGGAGTTGATTTCGCTACGGGCGGCGTTATCGCCGTCGATAGCCTTGCTGGACAGCTCTTTGATGGTTGCCACGCTCTTGTCCAGAGTCTTGTCGTCAACCTCGGGGCGCTTACCGGCGCTCAGAGCAGAAAATACCTCCACGATCTTGGAGTTCTGCTTGACACGACCAGTATTCACATCAGCCTGAGCGTTGCTCATGTTGATTTCATAAATCGTGCTCATCGTTTATCCCTCTCTTTCTCTTCTCACTGCACGCGGACAACGACGAGGACGCCCTTGCCCATGTATGCGGTCTTCTTCGTAACCTCGAAGTACACCTTGTAACCGGTTACGTCGGCGCTCTTAGCGAGCAGGCCATCCGTACCAAAGACCAGCTTATCGCCAACAGAGATGCCGGCATAGTCGGTGCTGATCTCATAGCTGGCAAACTCCATCTCCAGATTTGCCACAGTGGTCAGGTCGTCGGCGCGTACCTTCTCGCCGGCCTTGACCGTCAACGTCTCCTCGAAATTACGCATTTCGGGCTTGTCGTTGATATTGCTCACGATGCGGAAGCAAGCCTTAGCCTCCTCCTCAGAGGCGGGCAGGTTGGCAGTATGAGCGGCGCGATTCAGCACCACACCCATGCCGACCTTCAGATCGACGGCGGCATTAACGTCGCCAACGTTCTGCACGTTCTTGTAGTAACCAATCGTCTTAGCCTTCATTGTTTTTCATCCCTTTCTTAAAATACGTCCACGTCGGCGGGGTCGGTGTTCTCCCTCTTGCCGGCGTCATCCGTCATGCCAAATACGTCAATCTGACTGGCGGCATTGGTTTCTGCGATCTTACTCTCACGAGCCGTCTGCACCATAGCGGTGCAGATCTTGCCAACGATGCTGTTGATCTCTACGCTGCCGGGATTGGAATTGAAAGCGTCGATATCTTCCTTGGCAACTGCACGTTGCTCCTCGGTGTAGGGGGCCAGTGCAGCATTCAGCTCTGCCACGGCAGCAGCGTTCTGCATTTCGGTGATTTTGGCATTAGCCTCAACGAGGCTGGCCTCTGCCGCTTCCTTCGCGGCGTTAGCCTCAGTCAGTCCGGCCTCTGCCGCTTCCTTCGCGGCGGCTTCCTTGTCGTAATCCGCCTGAAGCTGCTTGATATCAGCTTCCTTCTGTGCGATGTCAGCTTTCAGCTGGCTAATCTCAGCCAGAAGCGTGTCAACTTTGGCCCAATACTCCTCCCACTTGGAGTTGACCTCAGAGACAGCACCAGTCACAGCCGCCATCAACTCGTTCTTGGTCTTCTCGTCCATTGTTCCATCCTCCTTGTCCAATTTTTTATTATTTAGCTCCATTACGATGGCGGCTTCATCAGCCGGTTTAACACTGAGAATCGCATATCCGCTGTAATCGTAATACTGCGGGACACGACCTTCCTCTTTCCAACCGCCGGAGTAAATAATGTATCCATCGTGCTCGGGCTTACCCACAATTTCCACGGAACCCTTAACAACAGAGTCCGCCATATTTTCGCGGAGCCAAGCAACAAACTTGGGATAACGCATTTCATCCAGCGTTCCTTCTGCTACCAAGCAGCGTTTAGTAACGCCTCCGATTTCTACGTCATCCACATACGCCTTGTCGAAGTGTCCAACCATAGTGGCGTCTTCAAACAAAGGCAGCTTATCCTCCTCCCGTACATCCGTCATACCGTGGTTGTATGGAACGTCCCGATCTTCGGTCAAAAATTCCGCTACAATCGACATTCCGACAACGGAGTGGAGGTTAGCTTGAACATATTCCTCTTTCCACGAGATTCCGTTTTCCTGCCAACGAGTGTTATCAGGAAAGATCTCATGCAATACAACCTTGATAGGTCGTCTGCCAGCAATCTTATTTTCACTGGAGATCTCATAGATAGGGGCAAAAGCTCTCTCAGACATACTCTCACCTCCTTATCCTGACGGAGAGGGGCTTGCGTTAGCATTATTAGCCTTTGTAGACTCTGTACTTGGGTTGACCGGAGGATCGCCACCGGTGCTCTTGTCCACATCACCGTCAGGCGCATCCTTACCGGTAACAGTGAACGAGGTCTTATGCACAGGGTACTTGTTCTCAAAGTCTTCATCCAACTCAAGATCCATAAGAGAGAGGTAGTCATCCACGTCAAACCCTGTAGAGGCAATCCATGCCATCAAGCTGCCCTTTCCACGGGCATACAGGTCAGAGAAAAACTTCACCTGTTTTTCTCGATTGACAAAAGTAATGGGAAGCACCCGGAACTCCACCCGGTAGCTGCCGTCCCTGATCACGTTGTAATTCAAACACTTGTTCAGCTCTTCCACCAAAGCCTCAATCCACGTGAATACGTTATTCGCAACGATTTCCATATTCAGTGTGGCCGTGGCATAGTTACCCGTAGAACTGCCACTCAGCGCAGCAGCGGCCACGCCGATGTCTTCATTCACATCCTCTTTGATGGCATTTTCGTTTTCCTCATTCAAAAGGGAGAGATCAACCGGAAGCCGATCCATCTTTGTGCCAGAAGCCAAAGAGAAGAATGATACACCGTTTGTGTTGCTGCGTTGCGTCAGCGCTTGCTTGACTGTGTTATGCTGGTTTTCTTGCTGTGACTGAGACAGAGCAGATGTACCCTTGTCCTTTCCCTCGGGGAAAGTCTCATAGTAAATCTGGTTATTGACCGTATCCAACACACGCCGCTTCGTATTGATGAAGTATTTGGTGTAGTCGATATCGTCCAACGCGGCTACTGCAAAAGGCACACCGTACGGATCGTTCTGTCCGCTCTTGATCTTGGTTACAATCGTCTTGCGCCAGTCCAGTCTCTGCCAGCACGCACCATCCGGGAACTCTCCATTGGAATATCTGCGCCATCCTTCTTGAATCTGACGAGGGAAGCCTTGCAGCTTACGCTTACGATCTCCCTCTGTCATGGCGCTAAAATACCGCAGGTCAAACGCTACTTCGTAGCAGTTGTTCCTGCGGCCAATGATTCTTGTATATTCTACCGGCAAAGAAATAACAACACAGTTGACGCCGGCTGAGTTAATCTCGGTGATGCCTTGGATATCAAGATCAGTCAGCGCAAGCCGATCGTCTACTGGCACTGTTCTCGTCTCCATGTACCCCACGTACATACCCTCATTGGCATCGTGGAATAGGCCGTCACGAATAACCTCCTTGTAGCGCATCGACCGGAGCACGCTGGTCATCTTGTCCATGCTGGCACGATACCCTTTACGGGAGCCTCCCGCTTTCTTGGGCTTAACAACTACCACATAATCAAGGGAGTGAAGACTAACCAGGCTATCAATAGCTGTCGTCACCGTGCCGTTTGAGTAATACGCCCACTTCGCCCATTGACGCAATTCAGAGATGTACTGCATAGGATCTCTCGCCATTCGCGTGATTTCTTCCGTGGAATACGGTGCCGTACATTTCGTACCGTAGTTAACCACGTTCAAATAGGACGAACCCAAACGCGTGTTAAACTCATAGGTCTTGTCGTCCTGCGGCGCACTGTTTACTTGCGACATAGGTACTGCGGCCTGCGTTTCAGATTGATTCCGGCCCATAATCCGACCAAAGAATGATTTTCCTGCCACTTGTCTTCACCTCCTTTAATTACAAAGTGTTACGTATTCATACCCGGAGCTATCCGAGAAAAGATCCGCCTCCAAAAGTGAAACGAAATAGTTGCCATAAGACACTGATGTATACCGGTCTTTCCGCGCACCTGGGCGCTCCTCAATCTTAATGAGGTTGGTCTGGTTCTGCACAGTATACTCCAACCCAATCATCTCATTGATCAACGCCACTGTCTCAAGGAAAGGACGCTCATAGAAAAGTTGGGTATCTACATCGGCAGAGACATACTCAGGATACAAGCGCTGCAATTCTTCAACGCCCTCTTGGTTGCTTACCATGAGTTCGATCATCCGGTTATTCAAACTATCCCGCATAGAGACAGCAATTTTGCTGTTCAGCTCCAAGGATGCCTTAACCGAGAAAACTGCCTCTTTCTGACCTGCAATTACGATACGAGCTTTCAGCTTATCATCGTTCATACACGTCCAAGGTTCGTATTCCACGTTCCGATCTACGTCATAAAGCACTTTAGCCAAAGCGTCGTAAATAGCGACACCCGCGTTTCGTGTATCCAAAACGCAATAATCCGCTTCAAAGTCAGCGAACAGCTGCTTAATGCGAATGGCTTGTTTTGTCGTTTCAAATTCTGCCTGCGGCTCCATATAGACTACCTGCCGGCGATATCCCTGCTTGACCTCAATATGATCTCCGCTGGTATCTGAGACCTTATACTCCTTGCTCTCAGGGAGAGCACGAATGCAAGTAAATACCGAGTTATCGTTGCCAGTACCGCCCTCCGGGGCAATATCGCACGCGATAATACGGATTTCTCCTGCCTGTTTGGGAATTGTGTGCTTTGCCTTGACCTTTGACAGTACGTCCTCGTTCTTCCTTGGATAAAACGGACGTTTCAACACGCGGTTCTTGTTCAGCATATCGTAGGTGAAGTAAGCATGAGCATTCTCGGCCACCATCTGATTTTCATACTCAATCGTCCAGGCAACCCTATCCAGCTTCTTTCGCTCCTTCACCAAGAAGTCACGGGTTTTAATCTCGTGCTTCAAAGCGATGCTGTAATCCATACCAATCAGAACAGATTTGCCCTTGCCCAACATATCGCGGGTCACGAGCTTCATGTAGTCCCACATCCAGTGAGATTTGTACCATGCAGAGCTGATATAGATTTCTTTCGGTTCCTCTTTCAGTTCTTTGTACTCGTCGGGGTACTTGATTCTGAACGGAATCTGCCGCTGGAACAGCGTAGGAGAAAGAACCGTGTCGATAATGCTTTTCACAATCATACGGAACTCTTCATAAATGAAGACTGTAGCACGGTATCCACGCACATTCTCATTGGCAACCAATACAACAATAGAGCTTCCGTTATTAAACTTCACTTCGATATCGTTCTGGTTGTCCTTGATGGTCTTAATCTCCTGTTGAAGCAACGGAGATCTTGGCAAAATCTCTTTGGCGATTTTTTCTGATACGATCAATCTCGCCTGCTTTTTTGTCGCCGAAGCTACGACGATCAATGATCCAGGCCGCAAAATTGCTTCTTTACAGGCATAGACCGCAATGATAAATGACTTTGCCGCACTACGAGCGGCCACAATGCAGATACTCGGAAAAATATCCATCAGATACAAAATGATGTGCTGATAGAGATACAGTGTGATTCCGAAATACCGCTGCACAAAGCGGCTGGGATTCCTTCGCCAAAACGTTATCCAATCCAATAGCTTTTTGACAAACTCAGGGTCGTTCAATTTGCTATTGGGTGAGAAATGTTCATGAACGTGTTTTTGCCGCCCATCCATCAACGCTTCGTAATCCATAACTCACTCCTCCGAATCAGACAGGCTAAATTCCTTGTCCAGTTCCTTAGAGCCGGTCAATAGATTGCGAAGAGGTCTGGTCATGAACCGCTCAATATACTCCTTCAAATGATCGAAGTCCGCATACAGCTTCTTGTCCTTGTAATATTCAGCCGGACAAAACTCCTCGATATCTCGAATCATTTCTCCCAAAGGACTCAGCTGCTTTTCAGCCTCAGCCTTTTTCTTCCGGTCTTCGATCTCAGTAGTAGCTGCGTCAATCTGCGACTTGTAGCTATTCGCAGCCGTACCAATGTTGGAATCCCCCTTCTGAAGCAGCTTCCGCAGGTTGAGCTTCATAAAGCAGATCGAAACGTACAGCTCCTCCTGCCGCTTATCCATCGGCTCGCCGTATCGCTTTACCCAATCCTGATACTCGTACTGCATAGAATCGTAGTCGCCAGCATCAAAACCGACACCAAACCGGCGCACAACCTCCTCGGGCGTCTGGATATCGTCATTTTTTGCCACATCCTCCACCGTAGGTGCGTTTTCCACATTGGCTTCCCAGCGCCGCACCAATGTATCAGAGTAGGTCGTCGCTCCGTCTACCTGGCTCAAATTCAGTCTGGAAATATAGGTACTGATCCGATTGCGACTCTTTCCATTGCGGCTCTCACTGATCTTTCGTGACGACGCCCAGATATCCAAATCAAAGTACATATCCGTGATCTGGCAAATCCGCTCTGCCGCCGCATCTTCGTCTCCGTCATAGAACTTTACGTACTGTTCGTAAAGCTCTGCAACGCAGTTCTTACAGATAGAGACAAAGCCGTTGTTGCCCTTATAAATAGGGGATTTTGAACGGCCAAAATTAGTCTCCTGTTTTTTGTACTTGTGGCCGCAGCAGGTACAGCGATATTCTTCATCGCTGATTACACGCGGCTCAACTTCGGTAGGCTTCGCATCTTTCACTACCTTTTGCGTAGCCGGTTTCATCAGCTGTTTCTTTGCCGCCATGTCCGCGACCTCCTTTCTATATGACAAAACCTCGGAAGTCCAAAGACTCCGAGGTTTTCTCAATCGTTATTATTTCTTCTGGTGCGCCTGAAGGGATTTGAACCCCCGACCCACGCATTAAAAGTGCGCTGCTCTCCCAACTGAGCTACAGGCGCATATGTTGTATGAAGTGACTCCACTCCCGGCCTCACCACACACCTTTACCTTGGATTCCGACCGCCACTCACAGCCGTGATATGTTATCTCAATCAGGCAATAATTCCGATTTGCACGGTTACTACACTTATTTATCCTCCATTGCTGACTACCATTAGAGGGGCATACTTTCCCAGGCTCACGAAGTCCCGTTGGGGTATGCCAGCCCGCCGCGCTCCTGATCGGCTTGCCGCTTTGCTTACAGCGTTTAGGTTGGTCTATCGCGTTTTGCCTGCGCCGGACTTTCACCGGAGGGAGCGACCCCAATCTACCTGCACACGGCCAATTTTTATTTTACCGACGTGTCAGAGCCGTCACACGTCATCATAGGTAGTATCCTTACGGACTGGTGGGATGAGAAGGAATCGAACCTCCGACGCGCAGGGCTTCAACCTGCCGCTCTTCCAACTGAGCTATCATCCCATAGCGCTACGCATTTTTGTTTATCGGCATTGCACAGGACAGCGTAGCAAAGTCCACCGTCCCCTATCGCTGGAACCGCGCCGCTTTCGTACCGTTTGTCTTGGGGTCGTTAGAAAGCAGTAAATATCAACACATCCCGTTGGCGGCGGAAGTAGGACTCGAACCCACAAGCCGCTCATCACGACCAACAGTTTTCAAGACTGCTCCCCGCACCTACTGGGGTCAATTCCGCCACTTGTAAAATTTAGGCACACATTATTTTTTCAAGCTGATCGTACCCAACCCGAGCTGCCCATTCTGCGTGCTCAAAGAACACAACAGCCTTTCCATGATCGTCTCGAATGTATAGGCAAAGTGTTTTTGCTCCATTCACCGGGGACACATAATACATTAAAGATCCAAACGGGAACTTCATTGAATCACCCACTCGTCAATTTGAACCCGACCTTATTTCAGTTGCATATCGGGTAGCAACAAATATTTGTATGGTAGGGGAGGTGGGAGTCGAACCCACTCAGCTCGAAAGCAACGGTTTTACAGACCGCCCCAGCTCTCCAACTCTGGCGCTCTCCTATATTTACTATTCTTATATTGGTGCGGGTAGAGGGGGTTGAACCCACGACCTTCTGATTAAGAGTCAGCTGCTCTACCAACTGAGCTATACCCGCATATGGAGCTGGTGGACGGACTTGAACCCCCGACCTACTGATTACAAATCAGCCACTCTACCGACTGAGCTACACCAGCATATGGAGCTGACACAGAGACTCGAACTCTGAACCTATTGCTTACGAAGCAACCGCTCTACCATTAGAGCTATGTCAGCATGGCAGGGGTTGAAGGACTTGAACCCTCACCTACATCGGTTTTGGAGACCGGAGTGCTACCAATTACACCAAACCCCTATAAAAATGGCGACGTGTACGGGACTTGAACCCGTGACCTCCGACGTGACAGGCCGGCACTCTACTCTTCTGAGCTAACACGCCATATACAGCAACCATTTATGGTTGCATTTTTATTTTGCAACCAATTTAGGTTGCTTTGGTGATGCGTCCGGGGATCGAACCCGGAAATTCCACCTTGAAAGGGTGGTGACTCTACCAATTCGTCCAACGCACCATGTTGGTACTGCTAATGGGACTCGAACCCATACGGGATTTCTCCCACCAGCACCTGAAGCTGGCGTGTCTGCCTATTCCACCATAGCAGCATATTTGGATTTATTTGTCCCAATCAATTAAAGGGTATAGATCATAGGGCGAATCCCCAGTCGCAATTTTCTCATATCCGCCATCCACAATACGCCATAGCGTATGCTTCTTCTTTTCTGGATTTTGGCTGATCTGGTACTGCTTGCCCGACCTCGTTGTACACAGCACGCCGGTACCGCACTCAGAGGCGGAAATCTTTTTAACGATTTTTGATGTTTTTTCTTTCGTTACGCCCGAATCTTTCTTCGGCATGATTGCACCTGCTTTATAAATTATGGCAAGGCGCTTCCAGTTGGAAGCCTTATTGCGGCAAGCAGTTCATGAGACTACTCTTTCTGTTATAACAACTTGTGCGCACAAGCCCCTTCACAGATCCACCTCTGGTACTCCCAACGAGACTCGAACTCGTATTGCCGACTTGAGAGGCCGGCCTCCTATTCCAGTTAGAGGATGGGAGCATATATAAAAATGCGGGCAAGGATTTACACCTTGCATGATAGCACCCCTTGCAGAGCAAGATACTTCCACGTCTACCTTCCCAATCGCCCACAACGTCTACTTATTCCGCCACCGCATTTATTTTATTGGCTGGGGTAGCAGGACTCGAACCTGCGGTCGAGGGTAAACCTCTTGTCGGAGTCAAAGTCCGATGCCTTACCAGCTTGGCGATACCCCAATATGGAGATACCGATAGGATTTGAACCTATGATCCTGGGGTTGCAGCCCAGAGCCTTACCACTTGGCTACGGTATCATAAGCTGACTTCAGCGGTAATGGATGTCAGCCCCATTGATTAACGCCCCACTCATAAGGCCACCGCTATTTATAATATCGTTTCGCCCAAAATGGGAGAGCTGTGGTGGCAGTAGCAGGACTCGAACCTGCGTCTTACGACGTATGAGGTCGTGCTGGAGCCACCTCCAGTCATACTGCCATATACGGTTTGCGTGGCTCACATCACTTGTACTTCGTGATTGCAACCCTCTCATCCCAGTGCTGGCACTGGGTCGAGTGACCATCAAAACCGAAAAAATGGTGCGGGGCTGTGATTTAATGCAGATACGCCTTGGTGCCGAAGGTGGGACTTGAACCCACACGGTATCGCTACCAGAGGATTTTGAGTCCTCCGCGTCTGCCGATTCCACCACTCCGGCATATGGAGCGAGTGACGGGGATCGAACCCGCATCCCCGGCTTGGAAGGCCGGTGCCCTGGCCGTTGTGCTACACCCGCATATGGTGTCCAGTGACGGGATCGAACCGCCGACCCTTTGCTTGTAGGGCAAATGCTCTCCCAGCTGAGCTAACCGGACAGATCGGCTTACTCACACCGTAAGCCATGGTGCCGGCTCGTACTTCGCCTGCCGGATTGCGCCGGTTTTACTCCCAAAACCTTGTAAAAGTCATCACTGCCAGATGTGAAGGTTTCTATTTCCCATTCGGTTTACAGTCTCCGCTCTGTTCGTGGGACGGGCATGGTTGCGGGGGCAGGACTCGAACCTGCGACCACCAGCTTATGAGGCTGGTAAGCTACCACTGCTACACCCCGCAATATGGCTGACCCGGCAGGACTCGAACCTGCGACCATCTGATTAACAGTCAGACGCTCTACCATCTGAGCTACGGGCCAATATAGATCTACGAGACGCATTCTTAACGACACCACATTTGTTCGGCATATGCTTAGTTAAAGGCGATGATTTTTCTATTTCAAGTAGAATTGTTTTCAAAATTGCTGTTAGCGTCTCAAAATACGGAACACGGTTGTTCTTTTTCCCATAAAAAGTTTTTGAAAGTTGCTGTACGTGCCCCAAAAATGGTAGAAGATGCCGGACTCGAACCGTTCTTCCTGCTCCCTGGGCAGGCGTGCTACCGTTATCACTACATCCTCTATATATGGTGGAGCCGAGGGGAATCGAACCCCTGTCCGAAATCCCTACATGAATAAAACAGTCTTACGCAATAGACAACACTTTATCAATTCGCCTCAAACTGAGACGGGCGGATCAGCAGTTGTCACTCCGCGCCCAGGGCACACCGGTTAGATGCACCTCCACCACCTTGTTTCTTTTCACAGTGACAAGGAAAACTGCAATACTCTGACCGAATCTTCGACCTCAGATGTTTACCCGGTCAGTGGGTACATCGTTTTGGAATCCAGCCGTCATCAGGCGGCAATTCCCTTTGCTGCAAGAGCAGCGGAAAAAGCGGGATGGATCATTACAACAGTCGTATCGTTGTCATTTCATTTTTGTTTAAGCCTTGAGGCGGTCTTCTACCTGCGAGTCTTACTCTCTCAGAACCCCGTCGAACCCATTACGGCCCCATATGAAATTGTCAAGGTGTACCGGTTCGGGCGTAGGCGCTGCCCGACCACGTTCCCCAATCCCTGCATATTCCAGACGGCGAATCTTATCGGCGTGCGGAAGGGGAAGTCTTGCAGTTCATAGAGAAAGATATGTGCCACAGCCGTATCTCCCGCCTTGTCATCGGCATTCGGTCAAAATACCATTCCTGTGGCGAATGGGACTGGTCGGGACAAAAAGGATCGAACTTTTGACCTCACGATTATCAATCGTGTGCTCTACCAACTGAGCTATATCCCGATATTACGGCAGACGCATCTGCCGTAATAGCTGTACGTCCAAAAAACCTCGTCTGCAGCCGATAGGCTTTTGGCTGAGATAGCAGTAAAAGTAATGAGCTGAACCGCACAAACGCCAACTTAGCCAATACAGCATAGTGGTGGAACCAGGGAGGATCGAACTCCCGACCCCCTGCTTGCAAGGCAGGCGCTCTCCCAGCTGAGCTATGGCCCCATATGTCCGCCCCCTAATAAGGGGCGGCGCTGTTTTCATTGATTTTCTTTGTTGCTATGGTCATATGATACCATAGGCATTTCTGGATGTCAATAGCTACAAAGAAAATTATTTTATATTTTTTTGTGTCACTGCTGCGAGTCTGTACCGGCGCGAACATCCTCTTTCAGGCTGTTACTGGCTCGGAACGTGGGTACCTTGCTATCGCTCGATACCCGCATCTCCCCGGTGGAGATGTTTTTGCTATTGCGGCCTTTTCTGGTTTTCACCTCAAAGGTTCCGAAACCTCTGAGCTGTACCTGTTCCCCACGAACCAGCGCGTCTCTGATGATTTGGAGCACTTCGTCCACCACATCATTGGCCTGATTCTTGTAGTAGCCTTTCTCGCACAGAGCGGACACGATATCGGCCTTAACCATTGTCCCACTCCTTAATTCAATTTGATCTGATAGCAGGCATCCGCACCTACTCCGGGGCGGAAAACCATCATCAGCTGTGCCGGAGTCGAATAGAGCCGTTTTCCGTTAGCATAATCATCCGTACCGCACAAGCAGGGTGCGATCATACTCTCGATTCCCAGCTCTTCAAACTCCTCTTTATGGTGTTTATCGGCCAACACCACATAGTCAATATCGCTGGAATACTTCTTGGCGAACAGCGTGTGCAGCGTCTTTCCGGCGTTTTTCACGTTGTCCAAGTCACCATGGGCGGCACAAATGTTATACCCGCATACGGAGAAGTACAAGAACTCGTAATACTCCGACTCCGGGAAAACGATATCACTGCGATCACGAAGCCGCTGTTCAAGCCACCAAGGGATCAGCCGCTCCATGTTATCTGCATGAATGCTGTCGTTTTTATTTTGAACGGTTCTCAAATGATTTCCGTAGGTCGCGTGAACTACTGTCTGCTCAACCTCATCGGCCAAAACACTAATCGCCTGTGCCATAATTTCTGACACCTGCATGATCTGGTCGCACGTCAGCTCCTCAGAGGCAACACGCGCACTGGTGTGTATTGAACCATGAGCCGCGTCGCCCAACAACACGACATGAAGTCTATGGCATTTATTCAGCCTGATACGCTCAACTGCTCGCTCAACCAGCCGTTCCACACGATAACGGCATACCTGAGTATCATACCGCTCCCAGATATTGTCCGTTACCATACCGTAATGCCAGTCGGCAAACACAAGAACAGCCTCAGCATCGCCAAGGAACATACAAAAGTCGTCCGGCTTATTAACCGATAGCGGCAAAGACTCATTCAGATCCTGAGCAGCCTTAACGAGCCGATCTTCCAGATTTTCCTCACGACCCATCCGATCGACCATCTTATTGAACTCGCGGCGCTGGTCATAGAAGCGTTTGGCCTCTTTACGCATCTCCGCAATTTTGCAGTTTAGCTCGCCCATATAATCATCCTGGCCGGGATTACCCTGAGCGGCATACTTTTTCTTGAAATACTGCGCAACAGCATAGCCGGAGTATGGCGTTACAGATGCCGCCTTTCTCAAACTATCCCGATGGCATTCGATGCCAGTTGCTTCAACGATGTCTTCCCAGTCCAGATCGTCGGGCTTCTGTTCGACTTTGATTTCGATTAGGCGAAGACCATATTCATATGCATCCTCACTTTCTCTGCGTTCATACTTTGGATTCACGAATGTCTTCACCCCTCTTCTGCTGGCAGAAGCGTGCTCTGCCTGATTTCAATTTCAATGTTTGGTACGCCGGCCCAACGCTCCAAGATCTCCTTGATATCGTAAGTCCGAGCACCATTCACGTCATACTCCGTCAGCGTCATATCGGAGCAGTCGATCGTCGCGTGAGAATATACCTCACGCTGCTCCCGCACTGCCATTTACTTGTGCTCCTCGATCACGTTCATACGACGAATTTCGTTCAGCTTTGCAAGCAGCTCAGGGGATTCGACGCAGAAATAATGACCCCTCTTCGAGTCCTGCTTCATCGTCCGAGGATAACAGTAGTAGTGGGGATACTTATGCGGAGGGAACGCTTTGACCAGCAGATCTTTCTCTGTCTTGTTAATAGGAACCACGAGAACCATCCTTTTCTAATAAATTTGAGGGTGCTCCCTCAAATTTACACCAAATTTAGGACTTGGGAACTCCCGACAACAAATGGGAGTTCCCAGCGTGGTTTTAGAATTATTCGACCAACAAACCCGAAAATCTGTATAAAATTGTGAAAATTCAACAGTTATCGGACATTGTTTTTGGGCATATCGCCGTTTCTCTACGGAAATGGAACCCATAAATTTCCACGTCCCACAGGCCGTCAGAAACCTCAGTCAACGTTGAAATGGGTGTCCGACTCTGCTCAATCAAGTCCAAAAAGCACTGATTAGGTGCCGAAAACAACGTATAAAACAAGGTGCGTGAGATATCTTTATTCTGAGGCTCCTCAATGGCGAGCATCAACCGATATGCAGTATGAGGACTGATCCGCAGTGACTTAATATAGTTGATATACTCCTGCCGAATCTCATGTACCAGGATTGCCTTACCGTAGTTATCCAGGTTTTCGTCTGTTCCATCCCAAACTGCCCGGATCTTAGATCTCATATCTCTGACAAACTCCAATATCCGCTCGACCTGTGAATAGCTCACAGATTTTTGCAGATAGGCGTCGTTTACCAACAGTTCAGAAAACGGGATGAACGACGTATAAGCATAGCTTGTACGGTAAGAGTTCAGGCTGTGCTGCAAAAAGTCCATCGTCGTATTGTGGAAGCGATAGTTTTTGCCCACACTGTCATAATAGCCCTTCATGCGGGCGATCTTCCCGAAAAAGTTGGGCTTTACTTGCCGGCCATCATCGTCGCGTATCTCATATTTTTTTCTCAACCGTTTGATTTCCGCAACACTGTCTACGGCATATTCTCGCTTCGCCTTATCAATCTCGATGTTGCTCAAAACGTCCAGCTGGGCAATCTCGCAGTAAAGCTCCTCATACTCGGAAAAATCTGCTCCGCTGTTCAGCGCGTCCCACAGCTTCGTATTCAGCTCTTGGGAGAGGTTTACGATCTCACCGATCTTATTGACCGATGTTTTGATATCCAGATCAGACTGATCTGATTTGGTATAATGACGCACGATTTTCTTAGCGTCTACCATGCTGGTCGGGACGAGGAACTTGTGATAGTTCCGTTCTGCGGCCCGAATAAGGATGGCGTTGTTCGTCAGCAACATAGTATCAGAGTCAAAGTCTGCACCGGATAGCCGGAAAAGAATATTCTCGCCGATACTGTTGATACACACGATCTCTCGCGTGGTATTGACGTACTGCCGGATCTCCTCGTTATCCGTATTCCTCGCCAGGAGAACATTTCCCATCGTCACATGGGGACTGCGCGATCCGAGAATAGTCTGATCAAAAGCAAACTGTTGGCAAAAAATATTGCCTACTCCGATTTTACTCTCACCATCAAATTGCCCAATCGCAGAGTAGAGCATTTCGATGGGGTTTCCCAGCAGAGTTGAATAGTTCCCTTCTACAAGAATGTGTCCACGGGCCAGCTCTTTTTTGAACGACTTCGATACGTCGGTTTTGAAGTTGTGGTACAGCCTCGTTTGAGAAAACTTATCTGTAACGCCCAACATCTGATATACCACATCGTTCGTCGTCGTAATTCCGTCGCTGTCGATCTCCTCATTCCCGCCCATATATTTGATATGGTACCGCAGCACCGCAGGATCTGTCTGAATCATGCGCAGATAATCCAACGACGGTTTTACCAACTGGTCAACATCATCTTGCGAAAGCTGAAGAGTATTCAAAAGCTGGTAATGGATCTGCACCATGCGGCCATCAAAGAAATGCGTCGGCTTCTCATGCTTCACGACACCAAAGTTACCGTCTTCGTCCAGCAATCTCAGCCACTGTTCCAGAGTGCCAAACTTCACGTACTTAATACTACTGGGCGTAGTAATAACCTTGATATCGCTGATATCCTGCGCCAGCGTGAAACCGGAAAGCTGGGACACATCAGTAATGCCACGATCGGCGAAAAACTTCTGGATATTGGTATTAAAGCAGGCCGATTTGAAAAACCGATTCCGCAGAAGGATCATACCGTAATCCTGCCATTCGCCCATAGCACTTTTGTCAATGAGAGATTGTCCGTCCCAAATGCTATTCTCGATCTCAACCTCTTCCGGCTTTGAAGTAAGCCAGTTATCGCTGCCAATCCTTGTCGCCACAACGCGATCTTTGAACACGCTCTTATGGTCGTCGATTACCAAGAAGTTCTCGGGCCGCAGCGGAATAGTACCGACGATGCTGCTCAAAGTAAGGGCAATATAGGCTTCCAGAGCGGCCAGATCAATCTCCTGACCCTCTTTCACTTTCAGCCCACAAAGCTCCCACTTGTGCATTCTTGGATACAACTGCTCATCAATGAACAGGCACTTTCCAATTCGGCTGCTTCCGCTTGAACGCTTGAACCTACGGAACACAATACCATCACACGTGAATCCGTCTTGATAAAGACGATTCCGAAGCTGGGCTACGGTAAGAAGTACCTTCATGGTTTTCCCGAGCCGATACATTCCGTTATCAAAAACGAACAGATCTCCCAGCTCTTGGGGAGAGACCGGATTTTCGACGGGAGATCCTACCCGTACAGCAATCAGTTCCCCATCCTTGATACAAATGTTGTCGGTAAGATGCACATCCTGCGGCAGATAACCATACTTGATGTAGGTGTTGTCAAAGAAGCGATTGAACTCCTTGACGCTATACTTGAACGTGACATTGATCACGCGCCGGCAGTATTCTTTACCCCGCTTACTGAATGTGAAGTCCATGCGGCGGTATACCTTCTCATAAACTTCCCTCAGCTTTATCAGGTCGAGGCTATAATCCAAAGTGTTGACAAAACGTCTTGTATTGAACTGGTCGTTGTGGTCTGATCCAGCCAACTTCACAGAATATTCCTTACTGTTCGGGCTTGAATAGTTCGCCAAAAACAAATCCTTGGCATCCACAGACACGATATAGACCGAATTACCCATGGTCTATTCACCTTCCTCAGTTTGAATATTTTCGACTTGAATCAGATCCCCATACCAGAACAACCAGGTCTCTACGCCCTCCAGCTCGATCAGAGCAGAGAACCCATCGGGTCGTTCACGATGCGGATGCGCAACAAATACCTTATTACGGCTGGACTCCACGAATTGACGGTACTCTCCCTGCATACGTGGATAATCCTTCCGAGCTATGATTTGATCCACATTCAGAATGACCAAATCCCCATCACGAATCTTTTTGTCAATCTCGTTTCCGAGGCTTTCCAGGACATCCGCAGCAAGTGTGCGTGAGCCTTTGTCCCTGAGCTTCTTTTTCAAAGCTCTGCGATTTTCACGGTTCAAACACATTACCCCCTGTCTGAATATTCCTGAATTACCTTTTCGTACTCCCGAGCGTTCTCTTTCAAAACGCCCTGATAGAACAACACTTCGTTTTCCCCTGCGTCGTCAGCCGGAGAATAGTCATCACACTTCCCCTGGCACTCCGAGCCACATTGGTCATACCAAATACAATTTTTTCGTGCGGTGTTCATTGTAAGCCTCCTTCCGCTACACACCGCCGCGTCAGCTCTCTTAAATTTCAAGTTCCCTATATGATCAAATGAATCGTTGACGCCGCATTAGTCTGTCGTGTTTCCATGAGAGATGCCGTTTAACCAATTCCGAAACAGTTCCCTCATCCGCCTGCTTGGAATGTAGATCCAGATTTCTTTGCCATCACGAATAGCTGACCGCCATACCCACTGGATCATCTCACTCAACGCATAATCATCCTCGCGCACCTCAACTCCTTGCTCCTGAAAATAGTTTTTCAGCAAAGGGTTGTAGTACACGTTGACGCAATAGGCCAAGCAGTCCCTGTTCCGATATGCGTTAGTAGCCCGGACATTGCAGGAAAGGAAACCCTTGGTATATCCTTTGCCTTTCAGGAGGGCTTGGTAATCCTTAAAAACCGTCCACAAGTTACGGTCTGATGAAGAATTGAGCATATTCTTGAACAAGTTCGTCAAATTGTTTCTCAGCTGTTTGATAAGCGGCTGTCCTTTGGTATCACGCGCTTTCTTATACCAAGAAACAGATAGGCTCGACCTCATTTCGCCGATCTTATTCAGTTTCTCATCCTCGATGATATGAATTTTCTTTGGGAGTTCTGCTACGTAATCCGGTATGTGAGGTGTATCGCTGAAATGATATACCCCGTTCTCACAAACCGTTCCGATCCGCTGGACTTCGATATTATGAATGTCGAAGTAATATTTCTGCACCTGAGCATCGAACATATAGGTGAGAATGATCACCTCATCGAAGGACTGAAATACCTCAATCGGGAATTTCCATAGCAAGAGGCAGTCATTATACAAAATGACGTTGCCAGTCATGCACATATCCCGCAAGTCTTCAAATCTGCCCTCGTAGTCATCATTTACCCACCGCACACGGTACTCAGAGTCAACCTCGATCATATCCCGCTTGAGCATTTGCAAATCCTTTGGAGAAATCGGGATTGTCTGAACGGCTTGGAAAACCTCATCCAAAATGAGCTTATAGCCGCCGTCTTGGATCAGCGAAATCGTTTCATCGTTATACGACTCAAACAGCGCATGAGTGCTGGCGATGTTATCCCTCATAGACAGAAGGTAATGCAGGTTTTCCAACTTACCCTTACCTTTACTTTGCGGATCTTTGAATTTTCGCCCACTGCAACTCCGTTTGATTCGTTCTACTTCGTCCAGGTATGGCGTGATAAATACGTAGCGGCTTTCCTTATCTTGATTCATCAAAGTGATCGCAGACTCGGTTTTACCTGCTCCCATAATCGTGTCACATACCTTAACGATCACACGCTTTCCTCCTTCGCCGTCTTACGGTAATAGAAGAATTGGAGCTGCTGAACATAGCCGGCAAATCCGGCGTACTGAGAAGGATCGAAATTGCCATGGTAGACATCATCAATCATGCGGTTGATCCACACATCCCTGGGGTAACTGTCCATACGGTGAAGCCCAAACAGCATCACACAGTTCGCAACCTTCTCGCCAATGCCCCGCAGAGCAATCAGCGTCTTCCGGGCCGTATCGTCATCCTGCTTCTGGAGCTGCACCCAGAAATCTTCGTCATACTCGGCCATCTCTTTCACATAGCTTTCACGATAGCCCAGCGATGCCGGTGACAGATCCTGACCTCTCAGCTGCGCCGGCGTCGGGAAGGAATAGAACTGCTGGTCGTCGATCTCCCCCAGCGGCGTACCGAATGTCTGGCAGAGAACATCTACCGCTTTGCGAATGCGCAGGATGTTGTTACGCTGGGAGATAATAAAGGTCACTACCATCTCCCACAAATCCTGTCTCAGGATGCGGATACCGCCACCTGCCGCGATCGCCTCCCGCAAAAACGGGTCTCCGGCCATCTTCTGCTGATATGCTTCATAGTCGGCAGACAGGTCAAAATAGGGCATCCATACATCCCGGAACTCATCATAGGGGCAGTGAAAAACATACCCGCCATTGGTACTCGGTGTGATTTTCACCAGCTTCATACCGGTGATCGCCACATATCCCCTATCCTGCAGTGCGGTCAGCCGGAAGCACTGGCCGGAATCTGCAATCTGCTTCAAATCAAACGTATGGGGAATGTTAATGAGTACGCCATCAGAAACCCTCCGGCAAATTACCTTTTCGCCACTCATCATACTCGCTCCTTTTCTTCAAATATTTGCAGATTATGCTCAGTCCGCAGTACACCAGATCGCAATACGGCTTGGAGCCGTCGCCATCGTATTGGGTGATTGCTGATACAACCTCTTGCTCCGTCAGATCCTCCGGCACATACTGAAACAGCTCAAATACCTCCTGCATTTTCTCAATGAGGCGGATATTATCGGCGCAGGTTTTGACTTGGCTCTTAGCCAGCGTCAGCATTGTCGCCGGGTCAATTCCATAGAGCCTCGCCGCGTTTCTATATGTCTGTACCTCCTTAAACAGGGTATCAAGCTCCTGGTTCATACGCAGGATCGTCGCTTCAGACTCGTTCAGTCTGCGCGTCAACTCTTTAAGATCGTCCACTGCACGTGCTCCTTTCTGATTGATTTACTTTGTTGCTATTTGAAGGTCAAACTTTCTTCACTATGCAGCCATAGCCTCTGCACGTCCGGCCATATCCCATCTTATCTCCGAATAGGCCGTCGTCGTCCAGATTACGAATAGTTGCCTGCTTTTCATTGAGTTTTAAGATCTCACCGTTCCGAAGCTCTTGGTACTTGGAGTCAATGTAGGCCACACGGTCGCCGACCATAAGCTCCCGACCGAAAAAATCATAATGATTCATATATCCACCGCCTTATCCAAACTCCACACAACCGCATTCGGGCGCTTCCTTGTGGGAGCTTTGTTCCTTCTCGCCGTCCCACTTCCAGGCGGGAACGAGCTTACGAAGATCAGACACGGCAGCGTCGCGCTCTGCCCGCAGCGTTTTCACTTTCTCCGCACACTTATACCAGTTCGAGCGCAGCCCGTCGCATTCCACTCTGAGCTTTTTAAGCTCCTCCAACCAGTGGGCGAGCTGTTCATGCTTGGCAGCGCAGGTATCACAAGGGTTGCTTTTTCTCAGTCTTTCCGCTGTCTCATAGCAATGTTGAATTGCTTCATCCAAAGTAAACATGGTGCTACTTTCCCTGTTTTCTTCGTAAATCTCTTTGCCGTCTTCGTCGTACAGATCATTTACTTTTTGTACCCTTTTGACGCGGAGGGCGGAGATCGCCTTATCATACGCTGCTAAAATAGCGGTATCGTCCATGAGCAAATCACAGTGGGCGCAGTCAGAGCAGTTGATTGCCGTCTTCCTCTGTACGCACTGTTTTTCCCGTTCCAAAACTTCAATGTCGGTCATTCAGATGCACCGCCTTTCAAAGTAGAACGTAATTTTCTTTGGCGTTGGCTTAACCATACCAAACCGTACAGCCTGGCGGTAAGTATAGCAGTCACGCTCCAATGTGGCCGGCATTGCTTCCAGTATCCGCCGCCAGCCCTCCAATGAGTTGCCGCGCTTGTAGTGATTACAGCTCCGACAGGCCGGCAGCATATTTGCCAGATCGTCTTCGCCCTTACTCCTCAGTGCAACAACGTGATCGACTTGCATATCCTCATAGTTCAGCTGCTCGCCGCAGTATGCACACCGCCCACCCATCTTGTCATAAACGGCGCGGCGCTCTGCCGGCGTCAGCCTACGTCTCTTTTCCATTCATAAATTCTCCTTCCGCTCATTCTTCAACTTGTTTATCCGATGCGCTATAAACAAGTTCTTTCCGTAGCTCATCCTTCAATCTGCGCTTAGCCAACCGCTTGTTGGACTTTTTGGCTTTTGCCCACCCATTGTGGTTGTTCGCCCAGCAAGCATATCTGTGGCTAAACTCAGACTGCCAGCCGAGTTTTCCTTTATAAGTGTTAGCCTTCTTCATAGTTCACATCACATTTCTGCTCTGACCCGCATAAGAATTTTACCAAGACGATTTTCTCCAACGCCATCACAGACGCCCCAGATGCGGTCGCCCCAAGTATTGCCTTCAATGAGTTCGGCATCCTTGGTCGCAACAAGCTTGTCTGCCAAATCAGGATTCTGTGAGAACTTTGCCTTGCAAATCTCATACATAACGGTATCTTTGACCGCCTCCCAGTCACCACGGAGCTTAACCCTACGCCCAAGCCTCTTTGCCTCTGACGGATTCAGACGGCAAAACTCAGTCATACGTTCTGGGCATTTAGCCGCTTGAAACGCCGCCTCGTTATTCTCAAAACACATTCCGTTGTAGGTAACTGGTGCCGAGTAGAAGTTACTCAGAAAATAATACTCACCTCTAAACTCGCTGATACTTACTCCCATGTTATACCTCCATCATTTCGTATCAATATGTACAGAGCATATGTCCGGGTGTGCCTCCTCAGAGGCCCTTATATCCCAAGACGACCACAAATCGGTCGTCATCCAATACCTGATTGAGAACAAGCCGCACCTGCTTCTCATAGTCCAGCTTGCCCAGACCACAGCCAACAGGCGGAAGGTAGATTTTGGAAAGCTGGAACTTGGCGGCGATCTCTTTTAGCTGTACCGCAGATCTCATAATAAGATCCAGGTCAGAATTGTCGCGGTAGTGGTGCTTGGTAGGAAATGTTACCAGAGATGTAAGGCGATCCCCCACCCTATGGACACCCATATAGAATGCGCGGTTTCCATACCGCCGCAGGTACTCACCTAACTGATGTTCCAAACCGGGAACGAGCTTTTTCGCTTCCAGCGCCTGCCCTTTACCGAGTACGGCATCTCCGTTCTTACGAATCACGCCGTTGGTGGTGACGACCACAGCCTCATGTTCGTTTTGAGAAAGATAGAAGAGACTACCGGTGTTTTGTATCTCGATCATGACCGTACCTCATTACCGTGCCGCAAAGAAATCACGGTAGACCTTTTCGATGATGGTATGGCTGGAAATGTTGACACTCGGGACTGCCCATCGAGCCGTAGCCTCGAAGTCCTTCTCGTGAGCCGCGATGTAAGACCTCATGTCATTTCGCAGCCCATCCACCGTACCGATCGCACAGAGCAGAGAGTGTTGCGCCGCCTCAAAGTCCTTGATGGCACGATCTTTGTCGGGGCCGTCCGGGTAGAGGTCAATGACACCCTTGCGCACGATCGCCGCCTTAGCTCGCTCTTCCAGATTTGTTTCGGCGGCAAAGTAGTCCAGCAACAGCCGTTCTCTTTGCCGGTCAGCCGGCGTCCATTCCGGCTGGGAGTGCTTCTTCAGGAACATAGTAAAACCTCCAAAAATGTTCAAAAGTTCAGAACCCCAAAATCGAATTATCACTTTTGAGGTGATAAATTCTAAATTTCGATGCTCAAACGCTCGTCAACAAACGGGGTATTTGAAAATCGTCCCTTAGAAGGGGAAGGGGTAATATCGCTACGCTCAAAGTAGTCTAAAAAGTTGCAAAAATAGCCAATTTGCAAAGGGGAAGTTTTTGCAGTTAGGCCGCTCGCTTCGCTCGCGGATATACGGAGAGTTGGTAGCGGCCTAACCCAAAAGGTAGGTGCGGGGTAGACACTTTCGATTTAGTTATCTACCCATCTCTGGTATCTTGAGTTTTCTGCCAACTGGCAGCGTGAACACCAGAGAAAATTAAATATCCCCTAACAGGTCGATTGAAACATCGTGGTAGGCTTTCTTCTCTTCCTCGTCAGCGATACCGATATAACGCATGGTGATAAGAGCACTGGAATGACCGAAAAGACGCTGGAGGAACACAATGTCGTGGTTGCTCTGGTAGTGGAAGTATCCGAAAGTCTTCCGCAGGGTATGGGTACCGATGTTCTGCTTGATCCCGCAAGCCTTAGCCGCATCCTTCAACTTCTTGCGCAGGGTGTCCACTTCAATGTGACCACCTTCACGGGAAGCGAAGATGTACTCATCAGAGTAGTGGCTGGCATCGTTACCGTAGTACCACTGAATGGCGTGGACACAGGATTCATTCAGATAGAGTCCGCGTCGCTTGTCTACCTTCTCCTGAAAGACTGAGATTTTGTCGGTGGTATCGGTGTAGTCTCCGACAATGTAGCGGATCTTGCCGTCAGGGAAGAAAATATCAGAACACTTCAGTTCCAGAAGCTCGTTGGCTCTGAGGCCGAGGTTGATACCCAGGATGAATGCCAGCAGGTATTTGGGATCAGCATTGGCCCGTAGCCAGGAGGCCATAGCGTCAAGCTGCTCACGAGACTTGATCGGGAAAACCGTCTGCTCTTCTCCTTTGCGGTAGTTGACCTTCTTGGGAGGCTCGACAGCAGAGGTACCGGGGAACTGAATGATTTTACAGCTGGTCGGCGGTACGGTATTGATCTGAGGAGCCGTAGGCTGATCAAAGAGGGTAAGTTGCGTGTCCATAGTCCACCTCATTTTCTTTGTCGCAAAAGACCGTCAGTTGTTGTCTCTTACCTTAATATATTCTACCATATCTGTGGTCTAAAGTCAATTAAAATATTAGTTTTCTTTGTTGCTATCGGAGAAGAATACGACTGTAAACGGGGTAAATTATAGAGGGTTGACAGAAAAACCGAGGTTGTAAGGCTAAAAATGTGATTTTGGAGGTATGGGTTTAATTCATTTACTGTTGGGTAATCGTCGAGATTGTTCCCGAGTGAAAAATGGGGATATGGGGTGTACGTGATAGAGTAGAGGTACTGAGCCGTTTCGTGAGAAACGGGGCGGGCGCGAAAATGTGAAGGCTCCCCCGGTGCCGGTGGCGTCCAGGCAGGCGGGCGGGGTGCCGTTGTTCGTCTGCTGACGGGCAAAAATAGGCCGGGGTTCTGCAAACTCTCCAAAAGCAGAATTGACAGAGATAGAAACGGGCGGGAGTACGTCGGGAGACTGGGAGCTTCAGCCGGTGCGGGCTGGGGTGCCTGCTGGCCTGGGGCGGTGCTGGGCTGGCCGTTTGGGGGCGGGGTTCGGTCTATATATGACTTTGACGGCAAAACGGCAGGCAAGCGGACGCAAGTCCTCATCTTTTCGCCCTTTCTCGCTTCGTGCTCTTCTCTCTCCCTCTTCGGATGTCCTCGCGTTCCTGCTGGCTCTGTCTGTTTGATCTGGGCGGGCAAGCTGGCAGCATAGGGGCGGCGGGCGGCGTGTCGTGCTCTCCTACGGCATGGGGCAGGGCTGGCCGCTCTCGTGCCGTCTCTGTTGTCCGTCTCCCCTGCTGGCCGTGCTGGGGCAGTCTGTGCGGGCGCTGGGGCTGGTGCTGGGCATGGGCGGCGATCTCAGGCCAACCGGCTTGCTAATCAGCAAAATGCACAAAGATTCAATAAGAAATGCAGCATAATGACGAAAATAATGGACTGTATTCTGTACTTTTTACGCTATAAATATGTCTGTTTTGGCGTAAAATAGGCTCTTTTTCAAACTTTTTATATATAGCAACAAAGTAAATGATTGACGGATGGGATCTTTTATGATAAGATATAGACAGTTAAAGAGGGCGGGCGCTGGGGCCGTTGGCCGGGGGTATCCTCTCCGGGCGGCAGGCTCTACCGCTTCCCAATAGCAACAAAGTAAATCAACGTAAAGGAGACAGAAACAATGAAAAAGACTTACAACATGAGCGAGACCATGACGCGGGCATGGGCCATCCGCAAAGCGGCGGCGGCTGACATGGGGTGCAAGGTGTCTGAAGTCCTGATGGGCGAATGTCTGAAGATCGCCTGGGCTGAAGCTGAAGGCGCAAACGCTGAGACCAACGCCGCCGCCATCGCGGGTGAGTGGGCGAACATGGCCGACGCTGACAAAGTGCGCATGATGACCGCTTGCATCCGCAAGGCGGCAAAGAATGAAATCGGCTATTCCACCGAAGACCATTACCTGCAGTTCTCTGAAGTGCCCGCGTTCGGTTGCTTCCGTACCCATGACTTTGACGAGTTCGTGTCCGAGACCTGTATCCGGGTTCTTGACAAGCTGGCCGACCTTGACAAGCTGGCCGCAACAAATGAACGGCGGGCCGCTCAGGGTAAGCGCCCGATGCGCCTGGTGTCCGTTGTCTACAATGCGGCCCGGGCTTCCATTGCGGCGGTGTACTACGCCGACAGCAAACACGGCGCGGCGTATGACTGGGAGATCAATGACGGCGAGGGCAACGCGGCGAGCTTCCTTGAAACCTGCTGCGGAGATGCTACGGTGAACACCGAAACAAGCGCCATCATCCGGGCAGACCTGGACGCGTTCCGGGATGGGCTGGACGAGATCGGGCGGCAGATTCTGGAAATGGTGGCCGCGCACAAGACAGAGCGCGAGATCGGGAAAGCCGTGGGCATCTCTAATGTTGCCGTACACAAACGCATTGTTAAGATGCGGGCGGCGCTGGAAAGTCTGCGGGTTGCCTAAAAAGAAATTTTTCCGAACTGTTAGCAACAAAGAAAATCAATCTGTAAATGATAGCGGGGCCGGCAAAACGGAACGCCGGCCCCCAATAAAAAAACGTAAAGGGGAACACAAAAATGACTATCAATAACGCGGTTCTGAAAAATTGCTTGAAGCTCTCCAGCAAGATCACGGTTTACGTACCCGCCACAAACGGCATTGACCAGGCGGCGGACAATACGGAACAGGTCAAGAAAACGGCGGCGCTCCTCTCCGAGCTTTTCGGCGGCGCGACTTCCACCCCGGCGCTGGGCTACTGGATGTCTCCGGCGGCTGGCCTGGTGGCAGAGGCTACAACGGTGGTTTTCGCCTACGCTGCGGATGCGGCGCTCCAGGAGCACGTCGGGCGCGTGGTGGAGCTGTGCGAGGAGCTGAAGCGGGAGATGGGACAAGAGGCCATCGCCCTGGAAATCAACGGTGAGATGTATTTCATCTAACAGCAGGACGGCGGGCGAGGGCTACGGCTCCCGTCCGCTTTTCTGTTTTCCGGGCCGTGCAAGAAAATTTTTCGGAACGGTTAGCAGATCGGGCGCGGCGTCTGTAATTATAACAGAGGGACACAAAACGACGTAAAGGAGCGAAACAAAATGATGACCAAACAGCAGGAGCGCGAAGCGCTGGAACGGATTAAAAACATTCTGGCGGATGCTGGGGCTGATAGCTATATCGGCATGGCCTTTGCCGGTTGCGTGGAAGACGCGGAGTCGAACATTGAAAACGACTGGGCGCTCAGCATGGCGGGCCGCTGGCAGAGTGCGGAACAGAAGCTGGAGGCGGTCAAGGCTGAGGCGGACGGACTGCGGGCGGAACGTGAAGTGCTGCGGGCGGAGCTGGACAGGTGTAATGCACGGATTGCGGAGCTAACAGAGGTGGCGCAGACTTTGAACAGTTGGAGATCAGACGAACACACCGCGCTGGAGCGTGCCCAAAGCCGCGCCGATGCTGCGGAGGCTGAAATCATCCGGCTGAAGGCGAAGCTGTACGACTTCATGACGGCGGCGAAGGATTGAGAAACGCGGGCCAAGCGCCCGCTTTTCTTTTTTTTGGAACGGTTAGCAAATGAAGAAAAATATAGAACAGAATTGCCCGCCGGACTAACCGGCGGGCGTTTTTTATAATTGTCTATTTTTTCGTTCTTCGTATTTTTTGAGCGTATCATCTAATCTTTCAAGTTCTTCTTCCAAAGTACCAACGGTACGGGATGGATATGGAGACTCACCCGGTTTATAGTAGTGGACGGCCTGAGCTGCATATTTGTCCGCTTTTCGTTTCTGGACTGACTCACGGAGAAGGCTACTAACTAAATATGTGATTGCAAAAGGGGTTGGAACACGGCGAAACAGTCTCATAAAAATCTCTCCTATTGGTTAGCAAAACTTGTTTTCTTTCTGTAATTATATCAAGAGTTAATAAATTTTCAACCATTGGAACGGAGGAAAGCAAATGGATATTCAGGAAATCAACCAGAGTTCGCCGGAGTTCCTGTATCAGATGCTGGGGCGGCTGGAAGCGGATTGTCTGTATTATCTGGGAAACGGTGGGCGCTTTGCGGGCCATCTCTGGGCAGGCAACGAGCGCGAGCAGATCAAACTGATGCGGATGATTTACCGCCGCTTGTGTGAGATTGGAGCCGCGCCGGAATGGATGAGCGAGCAGCAGATCAACGACTTTGCGGAGCAGATGCTGGTGGTATAAAAGTTTTTTTGGTGGTTAGCAAATTTCCTTTTTTTGTCTGTGAATATAACAGGAGGTGTTGAAAATGCTGGATGCAGCAGGATTGGAAAAGTGGATTGCCGAGAATGGTACGGGCAACAAGGAAAGAAAATACATAAACGGGATTGATTATCTTTTCGTGACTATGAATGATGGATGGATTGCCATTTTTGAGTATTCAGAAGGATATTATATCCCGAAGACGCAGGCGGCGGACGAGGCGCACGCGCTGAGCTGGTGCGGAATGATCGAGCGCCCGCGTGTTCCGTTCAACGTGATATGAAGCAGAGGCGGGGATCTCCCGCCTCTTTCTTTTTTTTGGCCTGGTTAGCAAATACGAATTTCATTCTGTAATTATAGTAGATATCTGGAAATCAAATGAAAATAACGGAGGCTGACAAACATGAAGTGGTTCAATAATCCTGAGACGCTGGAAGACCTGAAAAAGCAATACAAGAAGCTGGCTTTTCAAAATCATCCTGACCGGGGCGGCAAAACTTCGGATATGCAGGAGATCAACGCTGAGTATGAAGCGCTGTTCTCCCGGCTGAAGGATACCCACAAAAACGCGGAGGGCGAGTTTTACACGGCACGGACGGCCACGACCGAGACGGCCACGGAGTTCATGGACATCATCGAAAAGCTGATTCACATGGAGGGCATCGAGATCGAGGTGTGCGGTTCCTGGGTGTGGGTCACTGGCGACACAAAGCCGCACAAGGAAGAGCTGAAAGCCCTGTCTTTCCGGTGGAGCAGCAACAAATCCGCGTGGTATTTCCACCGCGACGGATACAAGAAGCGGAGCAAGAAGTCTCTGACACTGGACGAGATCAGGGGCTACTACGGCAGCGAAAAGATTGAAAAAGAGGGCGGCGGGAAAATCGCGGTTGCATAACAGATCGGCGGGCTGGGAAAACCTGGCCCGCCTTTTCTTTTTCGGAAAATTTTACTGAATGGTTAGCAAATGATCGGAACAGTCTGTAATTATAGTGGGAGGTGGTCAAATCCATTGAAGTGCTACTACCTGGGCGATAAGAAAATCACCGAAGCGGAGGCCAAAGAGATCGAGGCCAAAAACCGCGAGATTTTAAGAGATGGAACGGTTGAGGAGCTTTTGCAAATTCGGCACGTTATTTGTCGGGAGGAATGAAAGATGGAACACACATTTAAGATTGAAAAGGAATTGAAGATCACGACGGAGAACATCGTGGACTGTGTACTGTCCTGCGAGGCCGGCGGCTTTGACTACTGGGGCGAGTTGTGCAGCGATGAGAAGGACTACGAGGCGGCGCGGCAGCGGCTGGCGGAGAGAGAAAAGGCCGATATGAAGCCCTGCTATGAGGACGTGCTGGCCGAGATTCTGGAGAGCGGCGGCAAGCTGACCGTGTACGACCGTGAGGACGACAAAGACCACGAGCTGACGCTGGAAAAACTTCTGAACGGCTGGAAAAAGTACGCGGAAGATCATAACGCGGACGATTTCGACGAGTACGACGGAATTTCTGCTGACTGCATTATGCAGTATGCGATTTTCGGCGACGTGATTTACGGCTGATAAAAACGGGCTGGCCTGGTGGCTGGCCCGTTATTTTTTTGCCGGTTAGGTTAGCAGGATTGAAAAACCGTCTGTAAATATAGTGTAAGGGGCAATGCTCCAAGCAACAAAGTAAATTAACGGAGGTTGAAAGAATGAAACGCTATGCAGTTTGTATCACCGATGATGACGGCGGCACGGGTGAAGCTGTTTTCACCGTAAAGAATAAAACCGAGGCACGGGCCAGAGGTCGCCTTTATATCCGTCAGTGGCAGCTCCCCAACGGGAAGATCGAGTATATCCGGGAGTTGGCAGAGGGTGAAGAGGCCGTTAAGTTTGGCCGCGCCGCTGGCTATTGATAGGAGGAGATCATCATGTATGATGTCGAAAAGTTGGTTTCCATCGTCTGCGATTATCTGGACGCTGAAGCGGACTATATGAAATACAGTCTGGACGCAAGAAAAGAGCTGGGGCTGGTTCCTGACTCTACCCTGTGGATTCCTTCCCTGAATGGCTCCAAGGCATACCGTCTGGGTGAGCTGTTCGAAAAGTCAGGAGCAACCGGCAGCATTTTGGCCGACATCTGCGCTATGCTGAACATCAATCAAGAATTGCTGGTGGCCGCTGTCAAATCCATGCAGCGCAAGGAACGCCATAACGGACGCTGGGATAATCCGAATTATACCTGCTGGATGAACGAGGACGACAAAAAGCGGCTGGCCCGGTTCCTTTCCAATGAGCGCGGAGAGTCCGGCGTTTATCCCTGGTTCAGCAGTACCGGACGGAAAAAGCCATGGTGTGAATAAGGTACAGCTAAACCGAAGAGGAAGGGCAAAAAGTCCTTCCTCTTTTTTTTATTTCATGGTTAGCAAATTTGCCTTTCTTTCTGTAATTAAAGTAGAAAGTCAAAATAATGGAGGAATGACACATGACAACGAAAACTGATTTTCACGCCATCCAGGAGCTGAGGGAGAAATACGCCCCGAAAGTGCGGGGTATCGTCTCCGGCGAGGAGGCCAAGGCCATCTACGAAGTGCTGGAAATTGATAAGCGCAACAACATTGAGCTTCAGAATATCCGGGATATGGTGGTCATGATTTACGGCCAGTGGTTTGATAAATCACGTGACCAGTATCTGGAGGATAAGAAGAAGGGCGCGCAGGCGGTTGATAAGTCTGCGGAGTATCTGGACGCAATGAGCGCCATCATCTGCGTCATCGACTATGAGAAATTCAAGAGAGGACTGGGAGTATAAAAATTTGGGGAGGGCGGTTAGCAAATCGTTCTCCCCTTCTGTAATTATACCAGGAGGTGCAGTGATGGAAAACAAATACGTTTCCTTCGAGGTTTACCGTCCCGTAAAGTCTCCCACGGAGAAAGGGGAATACATGGGAAAGACACCAAACCTGGAGCAGGCACGGCGGGCCGCTGATGCTGTTGGCGGTGCCTTGTACGGGATAACATCTGACGGACGCAAAGTCCTGTTGCTGTAATTGAGATCAAGTATTAAGGAGAAGATTATGAAATTTTTAATCTGTATGCCCACCGGCAAGGATGGTATCCAAGATGATGCGGTTATCCGTAACGCCCTGTTGACGGCAGTAAACCGTATTACGCTGATGGATGAGAAGAGCGGCGAGTTTGAGGCTGGCGACGGCAACCAGAATATGGTTACGTTTGAAGTGTCCGAATGAATAAAGGAGGAAGACAAAATGGCACAATGTACGAGAGAGCAGGTTAATCGCTGGAACGCAAAACTGAGCAACGGGTTCCGGCTTGATCTGGAGCGCTTCATCGTATGGAATGACAAGGTGGCTACGCGCTCCATCGAATTGCCGGACGGCAAAGTGCTGAAGGCTGACATCGGATGGACTGAGGTGTGCGAGGAGCCGAGATTGGGTTGTTTCTATCAGAAGACTATTGGCATGATGCCGCGCCTTTCCCTTTCCCTGTGGACTCCGAGCAGCACGCCGGGTATGTGGTGTAGCCGTGGCCTGGGTGCCGTGGTAAAGATCACCGACAACATCTACCAGAAACGCAACTGGAACGAGCTGGCAAAGTTCACCGCTGAATGGGACGAAAAGCGCCTGCTGGAAGAGGCTAAAAAGCATATGGCCGAGCTTCAGAATGATGTGGTAGCCTAAAAAGAGGCGGAGGGATTTTTCTCTCCGTCTTTTTTCTTTCTTTTGGTTAGCAACAAAGTAAATCATTCTGTAAATATAATAGGAGGCGATAAAAAAATGAGACAAGCACAAATGACAAGAAATGAACGGCGGTATTACCGCAAGAAGATAATCGAGCAGCGGCTGATGGGGCTGGGAGTTCTGGCCTGCTGTGCTCTGGTGCTGTGGATGTGCTCCACCGGCGTAACCGTAGAAGATCGAGACGGCACGGCGGTTGTACTGCTGGCTCCGCTGGGGCTGTGGTTGCTGTTCTCTAAGCAGATTCTGATTTACTGAGGAGATGCCAAGATGAGCGAGAGAATTTTCAATGTTTCCCGGTCTACGAAGACCGGTAAGACAGTCAATGTTGGCGACTTCCCTACGGTTGAGCAGGCGCAGGCCGCTATGCTGAGTCACTACAAGGTGACACCTAAGCGTGGGGACTTCCGGTATCGTATCTTTGAGGAGGAGCTGGAAGAGATCAATGGAGTTACGTTCCGCAAATTCTGTCTGGTTCTCAGCGGCGGAAATAAACCATACAGCAAGAGCTATACACCGGCTGAATTGAAAGCCCTGGTAGAAAGTGAGGCATAATATATGGAACGGACGGATAAGCTAAATCAACTCAGGCAATTCAATAGACCGTGGGAATATGATTGCTGTGACATAGCGGAAAAGCTGGTTGAGCTGTCAAATCTGCCGGATGACGGGCAGTTGAAAAACGAGCTGACCGATGCTCTATACTATCTCAAAGCTGTGGCGGAGAATCCTTATAACAGCGACTATCATCGTGTGCTATTCAATGTGTTGCTGGTCATTACGGGGTTTGAGTGTTTCTAAATCAGGGAGAGGGGCAATCCTCTCCTTTTTTATTTTTATGGTTAGCAATTTTTCAAAACGGTCTGTAAATATAGTGGAGGTGCTGAATATGAAAACCTGCAAAATCTGCGGATGTTCTTTCGATGAAGAAAATTTTGAAGGTGTTGTTGTCAATGAGGGCATAGACAATGAATACCATGTTTGTTGCGATTGTGTCCCGTCCGAGTGTAACAACGGACATATTATTTCCTGTGAAGCCTGCGGTTCATATTTTTCGGCGAATAAACTGCACGACGAAGAGATCGAGGGGCATTCCTTTACCGCGTGTCCGGCCTGCGGGAAAGATGTGGTAGAGGGGTTGAGCCGTGCAGAATTTGAAGATGAATACTTTCGCCCGCGATATTCTGTTGTCGTTCGTCAATTCAGCGGTTCAGTTCGTGGATATATCGTGAGCGCAAATAGTCGCCACGAGGTCATGAAGCGGCTGCTGGAAAAGCTGGACTTCAACTATGTCGCAGAGGTATCCATTGGGGAAATCCTTGTGAAGGAGGACGAGTTTTAATGTACATGAGCAAAAAGAAGTTCGATGAGATCAAGGCCAAGCATAGCACCACAATGGTGGATGCTGATGTGGGCGAGGCTCTGGCTTTTGTCCAGGACTTGCTGGAGGCTGAGGCGGACGCAATCAAAAACCGCGAGCCGCACGCAACTGCATCTATCGGACGCCTGAATGAAGCCGCCTATGAAGTGTTCTCCATCTCCAACGAGATCGACGCCGGGGAGTTTGATGACGGCAAATAAAAAAAGTAGCCTCCCGGTTAGCAAAACTGGGAGGCTATCTGTAATTATAGTACAAGCACAAGCAACCAACTTTAAGGAGGATGACAAAATGAGCGCTGCTAATTTCTGTACCATGAGGGACTTCCCTTTGTTCGCCAAGGACTACTATGAGGACACCAAGCGCTGCCCGGAATGCGGCGCAATCCTGAGCGCAGACGATACGGAATGTGAGTTCTGCGAGTGTAACGAGCTGGAAGACTACCAGTATTATGATGAGTGCGCGGCCTACGACGAGCGCCAGGAGATCGAGGACAAACTGCTGGACTTCAATCGTGGCCTGCTGTTCCATGAAGTTAAGCTCCAAAGCGGATACTATTCTGGTGTCCAATTCTATGTGGAAATCAATCACGATCTGACCGAAGATCAGGATTATTCCAACGATGACTGCCATTACTATTTTGACTGTTGTCGGAGTGTAGCCTATCGGAAGTATGCGTCGGAAGTTCGGAAGATCAACCGGAAGCTGGCCGAGTTTGCCAAGGCATATGGATTCCAGGAATATGTGTGTACTGCCAGATTTTCAAATGGTGAGGCGTGGTATCAGCTTGCCTCTAATCCCCGTGCCCGCTTGAAATCTGTCGTGGCCTAATAGATTGCCCGCCGTAAAAACGGCGGGCTTTTTATTTTAGAGGTTAGCAAAACTCGCCCTGGCTCTGTAATTATAGTGAAGCAATTCTAAACAACTTTTTGAAAGGACTTGAAGAGATGAACAACGCCAACGAGCAGAAAACCTATGTATGCAAGCGGGCCAGAATGTGCAGTTTCTTGATTGAGAAGGGTTTCACCCCTTACAAGGTAGCTCCCGACCGGGACAATCCCATGTACGATGTCTTTCTTTTCACCGCGTCCCCCAAGCTGTATGAGGCTGTGATGGAATATATCAATAACCGTGCTGAGAGGAGAGCTAACAAATGATGAAGGTTTTTGTGCTGATAAACGAGCAGGATACCGACGCGAGCAATCAGTCCACCGTCCAGCTGTTTCTGGATAAGGAAGCAGCACGGGCCGAGATGCGCAAGCAGTTTAAGGCCGAGCTTCCATCCTGGAATGTTGATGCTGAAAACCTGACCGACGACCAGGAATGCGAGTGTGGCGAGGATACCGCAGTTATCCGCAATGATCCCGATTCTACCAACTGGCGGATTGAGGAGAAGGAGCTGGATGTGCAGGTGGCCGTTCGTGTTGCTGGTGGCTTGGTACAAGAGGTTCATTCTAACGCTGATGTGGGCGTTGATGTGTATGATCTGGATGTTTCCGACTTCCCGGACGAAGGGGAACAGGAAGCGGCAGACCAGAAAGAGGCCGAGCTGGATGAGCTGGTCAAGTCTCCCGGCTGGCGTGCTGTTTGGTAAGAAACCATTTTTATAAGGAGGAACATATGAGCATTACTTATGATGTGTCCAAGCAGAAGGGCAGTTCCCGCTGGTACCCCCACAAGATCGAGACTCCCAAGGTGCCTGCTGGCCCGTTGGGAGATAAGAAGCAGGCGCTTCATGCCGCCGCCGAGTTGATGGGGGTGAGTTACCCCGAGTACATGGAGTTGAGGAGGAAGAAAGGATGCGCGTAAACTACACCCCTGAAGAGATCGCAGAGATGCACGATCGTAACGAAAACTTCAACGGAACACGTGCTAACTTTTCCAAGATCAAGCTCTACCAGGCCGTCAAAAGCAACCTGGTGGAGTTTATGAATATGTGCGATGACGTGCGGATGATCGACGGGTATGACCCGAACATGAAAGAGAAGCACGCCATTCTCTGGCTGGACTTCTCCCCTGCCGCTACTCTGAACAAGGAAGAAACAGCGGCTCTCACGGCCATCATGAACAAGGCCGACGGCACGGTGATTTCTGCCGTTGATGGGCACGTCCGCATTTCCTTTGATATCAACGATGTCTGGGATAATTAAACAGACGGTTAGCAAAACGCAGTTCTTTTCTGTAAGTATAGTGACCGGAGAAAAAAACAAACGAGAACAAAATTTAGGAGGTACGTAAAAATGTCTGCGAATGTTGAGAGTATGTTCTATGCTGGACGCGAGAAACCCTGGCATGGCCTGGGTACTCAGGTTGAGGAAGCGCCGACCAGTGCCGATGCACTTCGGCTGGCTGGTCTGGACTGGACTGTGCAGCGCAAGCCCATTCAGGTTTGCGGCGGGCGCAAGGTGGATAACTTCTTCGCTAATGTGCGGAGCAGCGACGGTGCGGTGCTGGGCGTGGTCAGTGACCGGTATCAGGTGGTGCAGAATGCGGAGGCATTTGCGTTCACCGACGCTCTGATTGGCGGAGAGGGTCAGGTTCACTATGAGACGGCGGGAAGCCTTATGGGTGGTCGGAAGATTTGGCTGCTGGCAAAACTGCCCGATACGGAGATCGTCGGCGATAAGACCGAGCCGTATCTGTGCTTCTCCAACACCCACGACGGCAGCGGCGCTATCCGCGTGTGTATGACGCCTATCCGGGTGGTTTGCAACAACACTCTGAACATCGCACTGAATGGCGCAAAGCGTGCGTGGTCTGTCCGGCATACCGGCGACATTCAGGCCAAGCTCCAGGAGGCGCGGATGTGTCTGGACATGGCGAATAAGTACATGGACAAGCTGGCTGTGTACGCCGACCAGATGGCGAACAAGACCGTCACCGATGAGCAGATCGCCAAAATTCTGGACGAGATGTTCCCGGCCACGGAGGATATGAGCGAGCGTGAAAAGCGGAACGCGACGAAAGCCCGTGAAGAGTACATGATCTGCTACTTTGCGCCGGACATTCTCAAGTTCAAGGGGACTGCCTGGGGCGCACTGAACGCAATGAGCGACATGGTTGGACATACCGCTCCCCGCCGCATGACCTCCAACTACCAGGAGAACAACTGGGGCCGGATCATGGACGGCCATGCCATGATGGATAAGATGGCCTCTCTGCTGGCAGGCGTTGGCGCACGATAAGAACAGAACGAGACGGGATGGAGAAATTTATCCCGTCTCTTTTTTTTGGTTAGCAAAATTACAGAACGATTTGTAAATACAGTGTGGAGGTGAGTATATGAAACGCATAAGCCAAAAGCGACGGCTGATGGTCGTTAAATATCAGAACCAGAGAGATGTTGACCGGCTGGATACTTGTTTGAAAATGTGCTGTCTCCCTCATGTAATTTTCAAAGAGTATGAATTTGTCGGTGGCGGCGCTCTTTGGAAAATCTACATTGATCGTGGGAGCCTCACTTGGGAGCAGGTTATGGCCGAGGTCAATAGAGTCCATGCTACCAAATTCGAGTTCATTAACGATGGCTCATATATTCAAGACGGGAGGCTCTATACTCCCTTAGTTATTCAAAAGTGTGGTGTGTTTATGTTACGGCCTGGACGTTACAAATCCGAGCATGATGGCAATGTCTTTCAAGCCTATCGGTATGTCATGGAAGTCAAGGAAACCGCGAAGTCCTATATCTTCAAGCTGCTGGAAGTTGAGAACCGATACGCCGACGATCATATCGAAATCATGTTTGGCGGCAAGAAGCGGATTGTTCTTCCCAAGGATAAGCCTTGCCGTCATGCAATGCGAGTGTGGAGCGACCACGACTTCACGATTTACCCCTTCCAAGTCGGCGTCCCGTTCTACTTCGAGAAGGAGGATGTGGCATGAAAATCCCCAAGTATGTTTATGAGCTGGTGGAGCTGGGGCGGCTACGTCCCGCTCCTTTGGATGAGCAGGCCAATTCGAGTATTGCAGGCCAGGGTGAATATGGATATATGTTCCGAGTCTATCGGAAGAGTAACAGTCAATCCGGCGGAGTGTTTGTTGCCGAGGTGGAACGTATAACAGCCTGGGCACGACGGGAGTACGCGGAATCCAACATTCATACATACCGCTGGTACACTGATAAAGAGCACCGTAAACCTTACTACAAACGGGATTATGCACTGGTGACGATCACTGATCCAGTTGCACAGCAGCTGGAAAAGTTGATTGCTTTAGTTAGCAAGAAACACTAACGGTCTGTAAATATAGTGAGGAGGTGGTCAATGTGTTTCGAGTTATCATCGCCGGAGGGCGAGACTTTGATGACTACCAGCTTTTGAAAGCGACCATGGATAAACTGCTTTGCAATATTACGGATGAGATCACCGTTGTTTGTGGACAGGCCAAGGGCGCTGATACGCTGGGTGAACAGTATGCCATGGAAAAGGGATACGCCATTGACTATTACCCCGCCCAGTGGAAATTATACGGCAAGCGAGCTGGATACCTACGCAATGAGCAGATGGCACAGAACGCCGACGCTCTGGCCGCATTCTGGAACGGTGAAAGTCGTGGTACCAAGCACATGATCGAGCTTGCCAAGAGGTACGGTTTGAAAGTGCGGGTCAAGCGATATTAAGGAGACAGAGATATGTTAGTCATTAAGAAAATATGCGATTACACAATTCCGATATTTGGGAACAAGAGAGTTCTCCCCTATGCAAAGCTACTTGTTTCTGATGGTATTACAGAAAAGTTAAGGCCGATCATAGATGATGGCGGAAGACAGTACATCACGTTCAACCGAAAGAGATACTACATCAAGAATGCTGGGAGCCTCTATTCTCCCCACTATGTTTTTGCCGATGAACGGAACCCCTGATTGGATAGCCCGAGTGGAACCGTTAAGATTTGAGTATAAGGAGGTAACAGTATGAAGATTACGGTTGCTGTCATAACCCCACAGGATTACGAAAAATTCAATGCCGTCGGAATGAACGCCGAGGCGTGTCTGGCAGACCGTGTAAAGCTGATATACCAGGATGACGCCGGACACGTGGCAGAGTCCTTCATGAAACAGGATGAGTTCGACCGGCTGGGGCTGGCCTACATCGAGCAGAACGCAAAGCTGGAGCACTCTGAGGTCTGCGACGAGTGGTTTATGAAGTGTTCTCAAAATTCCTGGTACAACGATCTGGAACGCAATCCTGAGAAAGTCATCAAGGTTATGTTCGTCGGCATCGAAGACGGAACAGGCCGAGAGGTTTACCGGGGCATCGAGACACAGCGTTACTATCTGCGCGAGGTATACGCCAACCAGCGTTTTGCCAAGTGGTATCTGTGCGGCGAGCGCCGGGTACCGGAGGATGGTAGAGAGCCGAGACCTAACTTGATTTTCCAGCTGGGAGATCAGACGGAAAAGGTCGTGTATGATGACTGGAACGGCGTTGCTGCCTACAAGGATCAGTTCAACGAAAACTTCCGAGAAAAGGTTAGCAAATAGTAGTTTCATTCTGAAAATGTAGTGGTCTGGGAGGCTCCACTATAAAAAGCCTCACCCCATAAAGTGAGGTGGGCTGATATGGAAATCCTCTTTGGGCTTGTCATCGTGGCCGTGAAGCTGATTTTGGAACACGTGGCCGTGAGGCACGCCAACAAATACTCCGATACCGTTGTTCGTAGATACAACAAAAATGAAAGTGAGGAAGAAAGATGAATTTGATGGAGAAGTTCTCCGCCGTCGAGATCAAGGCGGACAACAGAATTTCCGAGGATGACAAGGCGTTTTGTCTCCGCCAGCAGGAAGCCTTTGATAAGGCTGGGCCGGCGCTCCAGAAGGTTGCTGAGGCGATGGCCGCAGCCAAGGCAGAGCAGGCTGGAATCCTGACCGCAGACGACGACTTTATCGACCGGTATGTGGGAAACGATTGTGACGTAGACAGTGTTTACGACACCATGAAGAAGAGAAACCGCACATTCATTTCGGCTGTCGTCAATTATTTCAGCCGCAAGTACAGTGTTGAGCTGGACAAGAGCAAGATTGAGGAACATCTCATTCCCACTGGCCCGAAGGAGCCGGATTTGCCCTGGGGCGGATATCGGAACATGACCGAAGACGAGATCGCCTCCTATCGGGAAAAGCTGGACGCCTATAAGGTTGAAAAGAATAAGTTTGAACAGTCCTTGCGTACTCTCCCTCTCCGGTATGAACAGGTTGTGGATGAGATCTTTGTACAGCTGGGCGGATTCTCATTCCAGGAGCGAGCCATGAATGAGTTTCTTCGGTTGTGTTGGGACGCGTCTCATCACAGAAACTGGAGTTCCGATCAGTATGTGGAAGAGTTCGAGATCAAGAACGATGTGCTCCGCCTGACCGGATCGTGGGTATATTGTGATGAAAACAAATGGATGAGCAGTCCTGTCCCTGAGTATAAGCCCAGTGAGTCCCTGAAAACCATTCTGAATGCGCTGGCACACTATGAGACTGGGAAGTTCAGGGACGGCGCAAATTGGTTCCCGGAGCTTTTCAAGTACGATACCAAGGAAAACCAGTTTGAGATCGCGTACATGAGCAAGGTCAAAAATATCAAGCTGTTCAAAAATGGCCGTGTGGATATCAAGTTCCGCAGTGTCGCTTTTGTCCAGGAGTTTGTGGGACAGTATTTGAGGAGGAACCCGGCATGAAACTGACAAAGAAGCAGCTCTCCGCCCTACAACGGATTGTAGGGCGGGAGCAGACCCGATATGACGAAACCCAGTCGGAGGCTCTGGCTGGTGTTCATCCCAGCGAGAAGCATTTTGCCATAACAGATGGAACTATGGTGGTGCTGTTTGCGGAACAGCCCGAGGGAATCTCCGTAGGTGATCGGACGGAAACGTATGATAAATACGTTCAGGACTATCTCAAGGACGCGAACGCTTCGTTGGTTGTTTCGCCGCCCACTGTGGATGATTGCAAAAAGATTATCCGTGAGTGGAGGGATATGAAGAATTTGGGGAAGCCCCTCTTCCCGAAGATTACCGTTACCACCAAGGACGAGAACGATGCTCCTATGACGAGTTACTTCGACGCCTATCGCTATCTGGACATTTTGGAGGCTGTTGGGCCGTATCGTAACATCTATATGGGGAGCAGCGACACAATGCGGACGCCGTATCCGTGCTTGCTGGTGTATAAGCGGTGCGGGCGTGACGAGCAAGATAGTGTCAACTGGGACGAGCCGGCATTTCTGCTGCCGTGCCGTCCTTGACAGGAGGAGGATGTTATGAGTTTTGAAGACGCACTTGAAAAGCTCTTGTCTCTGGGCATCTATAAATGTCTCGCAGAACGAGTTTTGAGAACTGTTTGCAAAACAGGAAGAAGCATGGACATTATGGTAGGGAACGAGATTTATTGTATCAATGCGGTATATTCGGGTGAGAGACGCGAGGATACGAAATTCTGGGGACTTGCTACAAGCAACTATACTTTCGATGTGGGGAGAGTTTGACATGACCAGACGGAAAGTGATTTTCTGGAACGATCTGAATGACAGCTATATCGTTTCCGAGGAATATAACGGCGACAAGACTGAAATGGAACGCTTCGGCCTTGGAGCCTGCGACCATACTTGGCCTGAGTTTATGGAGGCTATGAGCAGTGTGAGCAACATGGCGGACTTCCTCAAGGTGATCTCCTACATCACTGCCAGTTACCATGCTACTGTCAATGGCGTGCCTCTCCCGGAGCAGGCCAATAACCTGCCTGGGTCACGGCTGAATGTCGCCCATAGCCATAAGGAGCTGTATAACTTAGTTGGCGACATGGATGAGGTGTGGGAGGTCAAGCGGAATATCTCTGGCGCTCATCTGCTGGACGTGTCCACCATCGCTCCCAAGCCCAAGCAGGTCTGGGACGGAAAGGAAGTCATAGATGAGGATGACTTCGACTACGCCACCGCAAAGCCCGGTGACTTTGTGACTCAGGCCGTAGTGGACAATGCAATGGATTGTCTGCCACCTGTTTGTATGAGTGCCCGGTGCTCTCAGATGGGCGAGCCGTACTCCAGCAAGCTGGATGAAAAGACCGGCGAATGGCGGAGCATCTATGCCACCTTCCGTAAGGTCGGTGGAGAGTGGCCGAATGGTATTTGGGAATACTGCGGTCACTGCTTCCGGGGTGAAACGGTGGAACGGGGCAAAGAAATGGCTCATATCCAAAATCTTCTCGCTACTATTGAGAGATAAGGTTAGCATCCGTCGTCTCCCGTCTGTAATTAAGGTGGGAGACGAAAATTTTGGAGGTGTTAATTTTGAAACGGTTTAAGGTGCAAACCGCAGACGGCCACACTTTGCTGCTCTACTATCCCACCCAAGAGAAAGCCCAGGAGAGCTACCCGGACGCCACAATTACGGAACATACCGACCAATCTCATGTGGAGTACATTGAGCGGATGCTTGCTGCCGCCAACGATTGTAAAACGGCGGAACGCAAAGGTTCTACCGTTTATCTTCTCAGGTTTAACACGTCGGCGGGCATCTGTTTGGCGATGCTTTCCCGAGATATCAGCGACGGAATGTGGTACGACTTGTGCCAGTATCAATTCTGGAAATCCGGGGCACTGGTCGCTCCAATCACTAAGACCCTATCTAATCCGGCTGCGTTTTGTAAACAGTTTCTTTTCCCGAAGTCGGAATACCAAGTGCTTTGCGCTGGCGGCAAGCTCCCAAAGCCGAAAGAAATCAGAGGCGTTAGGAAATTCGCTTCTGTCCCTTTTGAGGGAATATGTCAGTGCCAGCTATTCCTAAAAGGTGACGACTTATATATCAAGCATAACGACTACTTTTCAGAAACGCACTCCACCGGAAAGATTGATCCGCGCACCAACATGGAGGAACGGGTGCTATATATTTGCCACGCATGGCTGAGGATTACCAATTTTGTACCATTGGTAAAACTCCTGAACGACGTGGAAATTTCTGCCACAGTTTGGCCTATGCTTCGGGACTTCCACCAATGGCCGGCAGGTGAATATAACATGGAGTGGAACCGCTTTTTGGAGGGTGTAGCGAGGGCTACAAGAAACTATCTGAGCAAAAAGGAGGTAGGTTATGGAACAGAGAACTTGTAATATCATCATGTGCTGCAAGGGGCATTGCAAACTCGCGGGCGAAAATGCTCCGCCGTTGGAGGCCATCGCTGCATACATGAGCGCTGAGTGCGCTTGTCCGAAGGAAGACTACACCGGAAAGCTGATGGAAATGATTTTGAGAGAGGCGCTGTTTGATTATATGGCGGGCGCGGACAAGCCCGGATATGAGCTGCGCCAGCTTCTTCAGCAATATGCCACACGTGACCCCAATCTTTCGGAGCGTATCTACACCTTATTTCAGTTAGCCCAAGTGAGAGATGATAACAGGTATGTCAATGGGTTTACGGATAAATTGCTCCGGCAAAGTGAGATTGATCTTGGAGCCTCCAGAGATAGTATGCCCTGTCTTTTGGATGAAAAGAAGATCGTCAATTATCCTTGTTCTCGCGCCTGCCCGCTTTTTGGAGACTGCGTTACAAAGTGGTATCAGGTAAGAAAAAGAGCTTGACCGGTTAGCAATCCCCCCTTTTCTTTCTGTAATAGAAGTGAGGGGCGCGGTTCTGAGAGGACTCCGCATAAAAGCCTCTTTCCAGAAAAAGAAAGATAGAGCAGGTGAAAGAATGAAGTATCAATACCTTAATGAACCGATTCCCCAGGAAGCCCGACAGGAGTTGAACGACAAGATCCTCTATTTGGTAGACCAGGATTTGGCCGAACAGTCTGGGATCTCCCGCGAGGATATCTATAATGCCTATACCGGAGACGGTGGATTGCATGGCCTGAAACGCTCTGACTTTGCCAACTATCATGAGTATGCGGAGGCTAAGAAGGAGATCGAGAACGGTCAGTTCTTTACGCCTCCCGCTCTTTGCCAGTTTATCATGGAGGCGCTGTCCCCTGCTATGGACGAAACGGTAGCAGACCTCACCTCTGGCATCGCCAACTTCTGTAACTTCATGCCGCTGGAGGCAAACTTCTACGGCTGTGAGTTGGACATCAAGTCCCACAAAGTAGCGCACTATCTTTACCCCGCCGCTAATCTGGAACACCGTGATATCCGTTTCTATCAGCCGAATATGCGGTTTGACTATGTAGTGGGCAACCCTCCGTTCAATCTGAAATGGGAGACGGAGGGTGGCGAGATCATCTCTCAGATGTACTACTGCCTGAAAGCGGCGAAGCTGCTGAAGCCTCTGGGCATTATGGCGATTGTGGTGCCGGCGTCTTTCCTGGCCGACGAATATTTGGACGGCGCGAAAATTTCCGAACTGGCAAAAGATTTCTCTTTCCTGGGTCAGGTCTCCATCCAGAAGGATGCGTTCAAATCTCTTGGCGTGGATAGCTACGCTACCAAGATACTCTTTTGGCAGAAGAAGCTGGACACTGCCGACAAGGGAGAACCTTATGCTCTGAACAGCGCCAACTGGTTTAATCTGACCGACATGAATAACGCGGCAGAGCTGCTTGAGATCGTCCGTAAGGAAGTCGTTGCCCCGGCCAGAGAGCGGATGCGGAGCAACAGTGCCCGCGTTAAGCTGGTGTCGATGGGTGGGAGCGATAATGCGTTCGAGTATGAAGTGCGGAAGCTGATGTTCCATATCAAGTCCAACCCCAAACTGATAGACAAATATGCCAAGTGTCAGGAATATCTCTACAAGTTCCGCCATCAGGAACAACCCAAGGATATGAAGTATGAGGAATGGGCAAAAATCCGTATTACGGAAGCTAAGGTACTGGCCTATCTTCGTCGTGTTATCAAGTCTCAGCATAAGAAGCCCAGCCAAGATGTGGTACGACTGGTCAAGCAGGATGGAGGGCTGATTTACAAAGGGTACAGCAAAAAGGCACAGAACAGCATGAGCGACGGCATGAAACAGTTCGTTCCCTTCTATGCCCTTGCCTCTGGACAAGCGGATGATACAGGTCTTGAACAGTATGCCCGCCTTATTCGTCGTAAGCAGCGCGACTATGAGCGAGAGACGAAACCTTTTACCGAGATGGAACAGGACGCCGGGATCGCTCAGTTCCTGGATGACTTTACCGTTTATGACAATGAGAACGAGGAGTGGATTTACCTCAATAACACCCAGAAGCACGACCTGAACCTCGTTCTTCAGAAGCGTTATCATCTGTTACAGTGGGAACAGGGTGGTGGCAAGACGCTGGCCGGCATCTCCACAGGCCGGTATCGGATGGAGCGTCAGGGCGCTCGTAACGTGTGGGTGGTGTCCACTGCTATCTCCATCAAGAACAACTGGGATCTGGTGTTCAAAAACTATGGCATGACCAACTATCGGATGATAAAGTGCCTCGCCGACCTCGACAAAGTACAGGATGGGGAGTTCGTTATCATCACCTTGAATATGCTTACCAAGTACCGTAAGCAGATCAAGCGCCATATCAAAATGCGGAACCAGAACGTGTGCTTGGTGTTCGATGAGTCCGACGAGATGACCAACCCGGATAGCAAGCGCACAAAGGCTGTGTTGGATTGTTTTCGGAGAGTGCGGTTTAAGCTGGAAATGACCGGCACTGTCACCCGGAACAACATCTCGGAATGTGCGCCTCAGCTTGAGCTGCTTTATAACAACTCTTACAATATGCTCTCCTGGGCAGAAGATTTGTATTGCTATGAGAAGGATGACTGTGAGGAATATCTGAACTGTTCAAGTAATCCTTACTACGGCCAGCCCTTCCCTGCTTATAAAGCTGGATACAGTCTGTTCGCTGAATCCCATCTGCCTGAGCGGATCACCGTTTTCGGAGTGGGTAAGAAAACCCAGGACATTTACAATGCGGATGTCCTGAACAAGCTCCTCTCTTACTCGGTCATCACCCGGACTTTCGCGGAGATCACCGGCAAAGAGATACGTAGACTTCATCAAACCCCAGTTTCATTCGCTCCTGCAGAGCGTGAAGTCTATCAAAAGGCCATGGAAGAGTTTTTCTCCATGCGCCAGCGGTACTTCGCCCTTACCGGGAATAGTCGCAAGGATAGCATGATGGCGCTGATCCAGCAGATTACTTTGTTGCTCCGTATCTCTGCTGCACCCAACACTGTGGAGGAATACGACAGCCCGAATACGCCGGTCAAAATTCGGAAGGTTTGTGACATGGTGGGCGAATGGAATGATGAGATTGTAGTTATTGGTGTCCGCCATAAGAACGTGGTGGAAGCATACGCTAATGAAATCCGCAGAAGATTCCCGGATCGGAAGCTGTTTGTCGTGACCGGCTCTACCACCACTCTGGCCGGACGTCGGAAGCTGAAAAATACTCTGAAAGAAAGCGGAAACGGCATTCTCCTTTGTACCCAGCAGTGCCTTCCCTCCTCTGTCAACTTTGAGTTCGTCAACAAAGTTATCATCCCGGAGCTGCATTACAACAATGCGCGGATGAGCCAGTTCTATATGCGGTTTGTTCGCTTTACCTCTACGGACTGGAAAGACATCTATTTTGTTACTTACTCTGGAAGCATTGAGTCCAACCAGATGCAAATGGTTCTCGCCAAGGAAAAGCTGAACCTTTTCATGAAGGGGCAGGACGTGGATCTGGATGAGGTGTACGACCGCTTCGGCGTGGATTATGACCTGATGAGCCTGCTGATGTCTCGTGAGGCAGACGAGGACGGAAACTTCAAAATCTCTTGGGGAGAACAGAAGATCAGCTAATAATAAAACCGCCCTCTTCGGAGGGCGGTTCATTTAGGCCATGTATTTACTGCGGAATATACGAAGCATTCCGTTTTCCCATGCCGTTTTGACATGGCTTCTGCACCATTTTGTGTATCGGTCGAATTGAAGTGCTGCCGCTTGATTGGACAGCCCGTATGTTGCCTTGATCTCAGAAGCGGAACGGATACCCATTTCGCGCAGGATAGGAAGCGGAGCAAGTAAATTCCAGGCGAAGTAGTCTGCCTCGCTCTCGAACTGGTCATAGAAGCCCCTTTGCTCATTGTAGGCGATTTCGGCTCCCTCTATGACTTCCAGATGCCCTATATAGATATGGCCGATCTCATGCGCCAAAGTCCACCGGATACGGCCAGCGTTCATTTCAGCGTTGTAGAGAATAAGATAACGGTTTGTATCTGGATCGTAGTGCGTCGCTCCAGAATTGCTTTTGCATAGAACGGCAACGTCTTGGACAGTGCATCCAGTGACTTCGGCCATTTCCTGATACGATAAAATGCGACAGCTTTTGGGGATGCACTGCAAGAGCAATTCAGGTTGGATGGGGTAGGATATAGAATCCATGTCCTGGTAAAGCTCCAAGACCTTACGCTGTACAAAAACACTCCTCACTATTTTGCCCTCCTTTCGCTACACGGAGACATCATGGGTGCATATTATAACTTATTCCGTGTCCAATAAAACGGACTTCTTCTGCTGCGGATCATTCTCATCGGAAAAAGCGTAGTCAAATCCGATTTTCAGAATACCCATCATGCGGTTTCTATCCTGCTCAGTCATGCGCTCTCTGGCTCGCTGGAGGGTAATATAGTCGGGGTCGCCAAGCATGGTATCGGCAGTAGAGCGCACATTAGAAGCGCCTACCAAGTAGTCAATGGAGACATGGAAATACTCGGCGATCTTGGAGATTTTATCAATAGTTGGAGAAGTAGAGCTTTTCCACCTTCCAATGGAATACTGGCTCATACCAAGTTCGGATTCCAGTTTGTTGATTGTGATGTTATTTTCAGCACACAATTCTTTAATCCTTGTAAAAATGACGGAGTCCATAACACAACCTCCAAACAAAGAATTTGAATGTCACGAATTTTTTCGTGGAAATCACTTGACAGCACGAAAGTAAGCTGGTATAGTAAATACCAGACACGAACATATTCGTGAATTTAAGTACATCATATCACACGTTTTCAGTTTAGTCAACCTAATACTTATTTGGAGGCGCGTAAAAATGCACATCGTAAACAGTATGGCAGCAAACTTCGGCAAATATGATTTGGATGTCAGCGCCGTGGGGATGCGGAGTATCAGCGAGACGGACATTAAGCTCCCGTACACTGGTGTCCTCCCCGTACAGATGTCAGCGTCCTCTGGTGCCTATGTCTACCTCAACGTCCAGCTGGCTCAAGGCGCACGCCTGGTTCTGGTTGCGCATGGGAAGGGCAAGGATATCAAGCGTCCTCTCGAAGCGTCCAGTGAAGAGATTATCGCTTTGCTGGATGGGTTTTTCAAGCAAAACCAAGACGCTACCGGCCTTGCTCAATATTGGCTCGGTGTGTGGCAAGCTCATTATACGGAATGGAGAAAGATCGTGACCGGCCCGGATCGGCTGTTGACAATCCTCTCTTCCCTGTCCGTAACGGATCGTGAGTTCCTGTATAAGCATATGATGGACGTGCCGGCGACAGAGTGAGGTGAAGCGGATGTCCCCGAAAAATTTCGCAAATAATTTTCTTGTTTGCTATTGACAATCTCAGCTACGTATGGTAAGATAGCAACATAGAAAATGATTTGAACGGATTGGAGAGGGGAATATGATCCGTAACAAATTCTTTGAAGACCCGGACGGCGGCTATGCTAAGGTAGGCGTCAAGAAAAACTTTGATATCGCCTGGAAAAAGGTTCTGGCCTATGAAGAGCAGACAGGCCAATCGCTGGACAATGGCTTTACTAAGGAACAGTATGTGTCCATGTTCAACTCCATGAGGGTTCGTCACACCAGCATTTTCTTCAACTATAAAAGCCATGTGATGAGCTATGTGCGATACCTGATTGCCAATGGCGTGCTGCCGGCAGAACAGGAAAGCATTTTGGCCTCCGTCACTGTGGACGACCTGAAAATCAACGAGACCAGCGGAGTGCAATACTACAAGAACTTGGGTATGCTCCACCAGGCAATCCAGGATTCCATCAAAGTGTCCGAGTGCTACGATGAAACCTTGTTTGACCTGCCCGCTGTAATTCTTTACCTGGCTTGGTTTGGATTGACCGAAGAGCAGATCATCAATTTCCCCAAGGAAGATGTGCTTGATGACGGCGTGATGATAAACGGTGAGAAGACCGAGATGCCGTTTGAAATCTTGCAGATATTCAAGCGTCTGAGGGATGCAGAGGGATACTACCAGCAGGCCAGAGGCGTAATCTTCCGTGCCTATGTCTATTCAGATAACCTAATTCGGACGGAGCGGAACAGCAAGATCAACGTCTCTAAGATGCAGGGTCTGGTAAATCGTCTGAATACCCTGATGGATGGTACCTACTCGCTACGGTACAACGTAATACACCAGTCCGGTATATTCTACCGTGCTCATCTGCTGGAATGCGAGAGCACCCAGTTCAATCTGGAAGACCCGGAGTTTGCGTCTAAGGTGTTCTGCGAGGATCTGTCCAGCAAGGTCAAGCACACAGCCCGGATCAGAGACTACAAGCTCTACAAGCAACTATTCTACTAAATGGCTTCGGCCATTTAGTTCTTTGATAGTAACAAAGAAAATTATTCTGTAAGAGGAGTGAAAGCAATGAGATCCCGTAAAAACGCCGTCCCCGTACCTGTCACCCGCGATCTCCTGCAGGAAAAGCAGACTGAGGTTGCTCGTCTGGCTCGTCAGGCAAGCGAGGCGGTAGACATCGTTACCAGAACAATGAATGAGCTGGAGGGTATCAACCAGCAGATCGACAACGACCTGGCTGAGATCGACACCTATTCCAAGGAACTGGCCGCGACACGCGCCGCCATGTCCCAGCAGCGGAAGAACAATACCGCTATCATCGCCAACTTCGCAAAGCTCCTGGATACCAGTCCCGCAGAGAGCGTGAGTGAGTAATTCATTCGGTTGACCAACCGGAGCATGAGGCGCTAACAGCAATTTTACAACTATCAAACTTTTACTTTGACTCAATGCGTCTCGTTGAAAAGCGTGGAGGGGTAATCCTAACTGGTAAGGAAGCAGTTTGCTAAACTGTTAGTAATCCGAAAGGGTGTGTGGGTTCGAGTCCCATCCCCTCCGCCAAGCCGCAATAGCGGCGAACTCTTTATCATCTCCTCTCTCTGACGGCGGGAAAGACCGCTGACGGCCCGGAAAGACGGGCGACATGGGAGCGTCCGGTGGCAGCTCATAACGTGTAATCGACGGTGGACACGCACAGCAATTTTACCTTGAAAGTCTGCAAAACTTTTGCTTACGGTTCGACTCCGTAGCTCCTAAAAAACCGTCATCAATCTATAAGAAGGGTTGTGTGTGTCATGAAGAAGTTCCTGGCTATCGTTCTGTGATTCAAAGTGATCAGCGGCAGCGGCGTCCAGCGCCGGGTATGTGGAGGAAGCCATGAATAGAATACGAGACAAGCCCTAAGTCATCTTCGGATGACAGTATAGTGATGAATGCGACGATGAATGAACAGTAACGAATTGGGGCACTAACAGCAACCATCAACATTACCTGCTTTGGAAATGAGAATGTGTCCCGCACACGTGGCAAAGAGCCATTTTACGGATATAGCGGTTTCTGGGAGGTTTCCGTATTCGTATGCGTACAGAGCAACGCAGACAGCAATGAAAAAGCCTCCCGCCATGCAAGGATAGCTCAGTTGGTAGAGCACCAGTATAAAAAATGCGTAACGTTCCCCTCCCCCAGTTGCGCTAACAGCTATGTAAAAAGGGAGCTGATTGTCGTGGGTTCGAGTCCCACTCCTTGCAACAAGCTACTTAGTGTAGTCACAAAAAAAAGGAGGTGCAACAGACTAATGTTGAATATGGGTTTGCTTGTCTGTTGTTCCTTGCCGTATGTCATTATCTCGACCCCGATAATTTACAGTACGGTGAAAACCTGGTTCGCCGCCAGCCATAATAGTGCGGGAAGCCGAACCGATCGGTATAACTGTTTGCCGTATTATACGGCTGGGTTTGAGTAGAAAATGCACATAAGAGGGGTCATGCAAAATAGCCCCGCTACGGCGGGGCGTACGCCAGGGTAGCTCAGTCGGATAGAGCGCGTACTAATGCGTGTCTTGTTGAGACGCTTACAGCAACTTTCTATGGACTGTTAATCCCGTGGTCGTGGGTTCGAGTCCCACCCCTGGCACAAGCAGAAGCCGCCCCTGCTAATGGGCGGATAGGCATAGGGCTTTGGGATCGTTTATGTCTATGCTGACGGTAAACGCCAGATATTCAACCCAAATATCTTGAACTGGGTTGTGACGGCTCGGAAAGGCGAGCTTCATGCGGCAGTGGTGAAGTGGTCAAACACAGCAGCCCTATTACAATGCGAAACGAGGAGTTCCGCTAACAGCAATGTTCAAGGAAACCAAGCTGCCATTCGTAGGTTCGAGTCCTACCTGCCGCTCCATTTCTCTGGGCACAAACAGCAACAGTAAATAAAAAGTGTGTCCTGGGTATCTCAATATAGGAGGTAAGAGATAATGAGCAACTTTATGGATGGAATCAAGAGCACTCTGAATAACGAGTGCAATGTCTCTGTCACCGAGAACGGTGCAGTCGGCTTCCGTACTACCGGCAAGGCTCTCCTGGATCTCAATTTCGCTGTGGCATCTCTCCGTAGTGCCAGCGAGCACGACATCTCTCAGCGCTTCACCAAGGCGTTCTTCGAGGACAAGCTGATGGCAATGAAATGGCTCTTTTATGCTCGTGATGTCCGTGGTGGCCTGGGTGAGCGCCGGCTGTTCCGTGCCTGCATGGTGCCTCTGGCGAAGGAGTTTCCCGAGTACGTCGCCCCTGTGGTGGCACTGGTGCCTGAGTACGGTCGTTGGGACGATCTGTGGCGTCTGCTGGATACGCCCGCGTGTGACTGCGTGACCGGGCTGGTCAAAGGGCAGCTTTATGACGACACCCAAAATGCGGCAGAGGACAAGCCTATTTCTCTTCTGGCAAAGTGGATGCCTCGCTGTAAGACTTCTTCCAAGCAGACCCGGCATTATGCCCAGATCTTGCGGAAGGCTGTCGGCATGACCGAGCGCCAGTATCAGCATACCCTCGCCAATCTCTCCCGTTACCTGCTTGTTGTGGAGCAGCAGATGACCGCCAAGCAGTGGGAGGAAATCGACTATCAGCGTGTTCCCTCTCGTGCCAACCTGCAGTACAACAGCGCTTTCCTCCGTCACGACGAGGATCGCCGACGTGCATTCTTGGGTGCTGTGGAGAAAGGCGAGGCCAAGATCAACGCTTCTGTTCTCTTCCCTCATGACATCGTACATCGGTACGGTTATGCCGACAGCACCGACACCAATCTGGAAGTGCTGTGGAAGAACCTCCCCGATACGGTGCAGGGCTGTGGTAACACCATCGTGGTGGCCGACGGTTCTGGTAGTATGAGAGTGAGAGTCGGCAACACTGATGTGTCTGCGCTGGAAGTAGCAAACTCTCTGGCGATCTACTTCGCCGAGCGTTCTTCTGGTCAGTTCAAAGATCAGTACATCACCTTCTCTGAACATCCTCAGCTGGTCGATTTGAGCAGAGGCAAGAACCTTCGTGAGAAACTGCGGATCGCGGCTACCCATAACGAGGTTGCCAACACCAACATCGAGGCCGTATTCGACCTGATCCTTACTACGGCGATCAACAAGCACATGGATCAGAGCGATCTTCCCGCGAACATCCTTATCATCTCTGATATGGAGTTCGATGGTTGTGCAACCGCCGGCGCAATCTCCCATGATAGGTGGGGATATAGCAGACGGGTCGCACCTACTCCCCGCCTGTTTGAGGTAATCGCCCAGCGGTATGCGGAAGCCGGGTATCAGATTCCTCGTCTGGTATTCTGGAATGTCAACTCCCGTAGCGGCACCATTCCTGTTAAGGAGAACGATTTGGGTGTTGCGTTGGTCAGCGGTTTCTCTCCCAATATCGCCAAGATGGTGATGAGCGGCCAGACTGATCCTTATGACTGCCTGTTGGAGGCCATCAACGCAGAGCGGTATCAGCAGGTGGACGATGCCCTTCGTCCTATTATCTCCGCATAAGCAACAAAGTAAACCATTAAGGAGGCTCAGAACGATAGAGTAGCAAGTAGCTGTCTACGCTCTGAGCCTCTTTTATCAAAGGAGTGAAATACGTGGTATATCTCGACAATGCTGCCAACGCTCCGGTCTTCCCGGAGGTTCTGGAAGCTATGCTCCCTTGGCTCCGGCCCGATCATGTAGGCAATCCCGGAAGCCTCCATACCCAAGGGGTCAATGCTCGTGAAGCTGTTGAAAATGCCCGCCGCCAGGTAGCTAAAATGATTGGGGCCGATCCCTCAGAGGTGTTCTTTACCTCTGGTGGCACAGAGTCGAACAATGCGTGGTTGCAAAATTTTGGTGGTGACTTAGTTTTGACAACCAAAATTGAGCATGATTCAGTTTTGGAACCGTTAGCCCATAGGATTTTCTGTCCTTCACATTTCTATCCTTTTACTACCCGCTACGTTAAGACCTATAAGGATGGGAGTGTGGATCTACATGATCTGGAACAGTTGCTGGATAGCACCCATAATACAATCCGCGCCGTTTCTATCATGTGGGTAAATAATGAGCTGGGTACCGTCAATCCCATGAAAGAAATCGGAACCCTTTGCAAAAAGTATCACGCCGTATTCCATGCCGATGCTGTACAGGCGGCAGGCCATGTAAATATGAACGTGAAGGACTGCGGAATTGACTTCTGCTCCATGTCCGGTCATAAGTTCGGTGCTCCTCTGGGTGTTGGTGTGCTTTATATCGGCAATTCTATCCGCAAATCCCCGTGGATTGTCGGTGGAGGCCAGGAAAACGGAATGCGTGGTGGTACTGAGAACGTTCCGGGAATTGTAGGAATCGGCAAAGCAGCAGAAATCGTTACTGAACGCCTCCAGAACTGGAAGCTACGGTGGGGATTGCTCAGAGATACATTCTTGACTGATTTGGGGTTAAGAATGCCTGGGGAGTTCTATATCAACGGTGATAGCGAGAACTATTCTTCTAACATCATCAGCTTGACCATTCCTGGCGTCAACAGCGAATCTCTGCTTCTTCTGTTGGATCAGCTGGATATCTACCTTTCTGCTGGTTCTGCGTGCAGCGCTGCCAGTGCTAAATCCTCTCACGTTTTGCGTGGTATTGGAATGTCTGATGAAGATGCGGCCTGTACTGTGCGTATTTCAATGGGGTTCAATACCACTGTTAATGAGATGCACGAAGCGGCAGAGGCTATCGTGACTGCCTCTCATAAGCTGAAATCCATGTATTCTTGATTAGTGACAAAGTAAATTAACAAGGAGTGAATATAATGTACTGTGCCTATGTTACCAGGATTCACAATCTGAGGAAGCATACCAATGCCGACCGGCTGCTCTGTGGCGAATGTTTCGGTAATACGGTGATTGTGGATCTCGGCACCGACCCTGATCAGCTGGGCGTGTACTTCCCTACCGATGGCAAACTCGGTTTGGAGTTCGCACAGAAGAATGACTTGCTGCGGCGCAAGGATGAGAACGGCGCTCCGGCTGGCGGATACCTTGACCCGGAGAAGCGGAATATTAAGGCTCTCAAGCTCCGGGGCGAGAAGAGCGACGGTCTGTTCCTCCCTCTCTCCTGTTTGGCTTCTTTTACCGATATCAAGAAGCTCCAAGAGGGCGATACGATCTCTGTGTTGAACGGTATCACTATCTGCGAGAAGTACGTACCCGCCGTCAAACGCGCCTCCGGTAGTGGGGGGGGTGGCAATCATGTTCGTAAGCGTTCTGATCCTATTTCCCCGCTCTTCCAAGAACACGCTGACACGGAGCAGTTGGCCTACAATCTCTCCGCATTCCATGCTGGGGATCTGGTAGAAGTTACCCTGAAAATGCACGGAACTTCTCAGCGTACCGGCTATCTGCCTGTGTTGCAGGGCTATAAATATCGGAACCGTATGGAAAAGCGACTCTATGAGAGTCGTAAGACCCTGAATGTGATTCGTTCCAAGATCAAGCGAACACCTATTTATGACTGGGGCTACGTCACCGGAACCCGCCGCGTGGTTCTGGACACCTTCGATGAGGGAGGCTACTACGGTAATAACGCCTTCCGAGAAAAACACGCCAAGGTCTTTGAAGGAAAGCTCCACAAAGGAGAGACAGTCTACTATGAGGTCGTTGGATTCACTGACGACGGTACGCCCATCATGAATCCCGGAAATAACTCTAAGCTGAACGACAAGGAGTTTACCAAACAGTACGGTAAAACCACCACATTCAGCTATGGCTGCGCTCCCGATGGCAAGGAACATCCCAAGTCCAATCTTTTCGTTTACCGCATGACGATGACCAACGAAGACGGCGATGTGGTAGAGTATCCGCCCGACTTTATGCGCTATCGTTGCGAACAGATTGGCGTCAAATATGTGCCTCTGATGTATAGGGGGCTTATTCCCGAAGAGGAAATCTTCACAGGAACTTCTTGCGAGCTAACCAATGCTGGTGAATGGATTAAAACCAAAGCCGAGCAGTATTATGACGGCCCCGATCCTGTCGGTCATACCCATGTTCGGGAAGGTGTCGTGTGCCGCATTGTCAACCGTCCCAAGTTCGCTGCCTATAAGCATAAAAACTTTGCGTTCAAGGCGCTGGAGGGGCTGATCAAAGACACCGCCGCCGCGCCTGATATGGAAGAAGCTCAGGATGTTGGAGAGCAGAATGGATGAAAAAGTCGTTCTTGACTTTATCAACAACTTCAAAGCTGGGCAGATATGGAGCAGTTCGACTCAAGCCTATACCGGAGAATAATCCGGGATTGTATCAAAAAGGAGCGATATGACGATGACGACTTTGATCCAGAATGAGCAGAAGCTCCAGAAGATTATGGCGCGGATGCGGGAACATCTGGTGCCCGTCTTGGAGCATTGCAGGGGAGGCTGGGTTGGCCTCTTCCTGCAAGGTTCTCAGAATTATAACCTTGACTATGAGGGTAGCGATATTGATACCAAGGCAATCATGTTGCCCAGCTTTTCCGATTTCGTGTTGAACGCCAAACCTCTCAGCACTACCCACATTATGGAGAATAACGAACACGTGGATTTCAAAGACATCCGCCTTATGTTTGACTGTATCAAGAAGCAGAATGTCAACTTTGTTGAGATCCTGTTCACCCCTTACTCCATCATCTACCCTGCCACAATGGACAAGATTGAGGCATTTGGGTATGACCCGAAGCAGCTTCACCATGCTCTGCGGCTGCGGGAGTTTATGACCCGTTACGAAGCCGGCGAGCCTTACGCTGACTGTCTTATCAGTAACCAGTGTGATTATCTCAAAGAGGTGAAGCGCGGTTGCTACTCTTTGAAAGAAGCACGGGCACTGATGAGCACTGCAATTCAATCTATGACCGAAGACAAAAAGCGCTATATGGATACGGTGTCTGTTTCGATTAACCAGCACGCCAATGAGGTACTGCAAAAGGCTACCGTTGAAATTCTCAAACGATCCTTCTTAAAGGAAATCCAAGGAGGAGAATGAGATGCCGATGTTTTACATGATGGTTGGCCTCCCTGGTAGTGGGAAGTCATTCACTGCCGAAAGCATCCCTAACGCCGTCGTCCACTCCAGCGATGCGATCCGTGCCGAAGTTCTTGGTGACGAGAACGACCAAACCCAACAGGACTTGGTTTTCCAAACCCTTCACAAAAGGGTTTTGCAGGATCTGGTGGATGGCAAGGATGTGGTGTACGACGCAACCAATATCAACTACAAGCGCCGTATCGGATTCCTTGATCGTGTCCGAGCGCTCCACAAACATGATTTGCGTACAGTATGTCTTTTCATGGCGACGCCCTATGAGGTGTGTTTGGAGCGCAACAATAATCGGGAACGTTCTGTCCCGGAGTCTGTAATCCAAAAGATGTACTTCAAATTCGATGTTCCCATGATGGCGGAGGGTTGGGATGAAATCAGGATTGTGGGTGACGAAGATCGCCACGACCAGATTGATACCCTTATGCTTCGTCTCTCCAAGCTGGAACATGATAACCCGCACCACGAGTACACGGTTGGTCAGCACTCTATGACGGCATGGCAGTATCTGATCAGCCACTATAAAGGTGCCGATGCTGCTCTGCTCCGCGCCACGCTGTTGCACGATATTGGCAAAGAGAAGACTAAAGTATTTCATGACATCAAAGGCAACCCCACTGAGATCGCCTACTTCTATCATCATGAGCGTGTAGGAGCTTATGACAGCTTCTGCTATACCGGCGATCTCAGTCCTAACCAGCGCCTTACTGTGGCGCTGCTGATCCGCTGGCATATGTGGCCGTATGCGGTTGAAAAGTCAGATAATCCGAGTAAGACGGTTAGCAAAATCAAACGTCTGCTTGGTAATGATATCTGGAACCAGGTCATGGTGTTGAACGCCTGTGACCGCAATGCACACTGAATAGGAGGAAATAACTATGATTCCCGACATGATCCACACTCCCTACATCGCTCCCCGCATCTCTGTTATGGCACCCCCCCCGGTAACTGCTGAACGGTTCGTTGATGAGCTTCTGAGCGGCCTGTGTATGCCGGACGGCGGCTTTGTTGCCCATCTCGCTCCCAGCGGAGATCCTTTCTCCAACGGTTGGAATGCGGCAATGAAGCTCCAAGCCAGTCAGCCTACTTCTCGCTGTTTGCCAATGCCCGTCAATGTGATCTTTCACAACCCGGCTACCATCGTGTTCTGGGATGACGGTGATAAGACGGTTGTGAAGTGCCAGCCCGGTGATACATTCAGCGCCGAAGCCGGCCTGACTGCTGCCATGCTGAAGAAGTACATGGGCAACGACAATACTTTCAACAAGGTCATCAACGAGTGGCTGGCTCGTGCCAGCTATGCCAGCGTCCCCGCTCTGCCGGAGGCCACAGAGTAACCAATGGACGGTATCATCCTACTGCTTTTGGCTCTGGTGCTGATTTATACGGTAGGATCGGGCGGCGATGACGACAATCATTGGAACCGGGGAGGTGGGTGCTTTGCATAGCAGAGAAGAGTTGGAAGAGATGCAGCGCCTGCCTCTCCAACGCAAAATCCAGATCACTACTGCTCGTATCATCGAGTGGTATCAGCACTACGATGGAAAAGTCTATGTGGCATTTAGCGGTGGTAAGGATTCTACCGTACTACTCGATATTGTGCGGCGGATCTACCCCGATGTGCCTGCTGTTTTCTCTGATACCGGGCTTGAGTTCCCGGAGGTCAGAGAATTTGTTAAGAGCTGTGAAAACGTTACGATTGTCCGGCCTGAGATGAACTTCCGTAAAGTCATTGAGGTGTACGGATATCCCGTTATCTCGAAGCGTGTAGCTGACACTGTGGAATATGGGCATAAGCCAGGTTCTTTCAGATGGAAAGAGCTGCATGGAGAGATTATGCGGAGCAACGGAACGCCGTCAGAGTTCAACTGTGAAAAATGGTGTTATCTGTTGGATGCCCCATTCAAGGTTTCTTCTCGGTGCTGTACTGTCATGAAGAAGCGGCCTATGAAGAAATACTCCAAGGAAACTGGTCGAGTACCTATTATTGCAACTATGGCAAACGAGAGCAGATCTCGGCGTGCCACATGGTTGCGTATGGGATGTAATGCTTTTTCCGGTAAGAAGCCCAGCTCCCAACCCATGTCTTTTTGGACTGAGGAAGATGTGCTGGAATACCTCTATACCTATCAAGTCCCCTACGCTTCAGTTTATGGCGAGATCGTCAGAACTGATGGGGGGGGGTGGACGACGACAGGCGAAAAGCGTACTGGCTGTGTCTTTTGCGCCTTTGGCGCTCACCTTGAAAAAGCTCCAAACCGTTTCCAGCGTCTAAAAATCACGCACCCAAAGCTCTGGGATTACTGCATGAGGCCGTGGGAAGAGCATGGTTTGGGTATGCGGCAAGTCCTTGAGTATATTGGTATTCCAGTAGAATAATACAAATAATCAAAAGGAGTGCATTATGATGGATATAATGGAAAACATCAAAAAACTCTCCGCCGCTTTGGATGCGGAAACCGCAAGCCTGCATCCTTCCGACAAACTGCTTCTACTTGGTTCTCAGGATAGCGTATTCCTGAAAGCCATCAAGCGTAAGGCAGACCAGCTTGGTATCAACTGTGATCATACGTCCAACCCTCTCCCTCCCTATCGAGGGATTGTTGTGGATAGTGAAACAGTGTCGTTCAACTCTATTCTCGATCCTGATGTGGATATTGACCACTCTTATTCTCCCGGAATGTCGGCGGTCTCTCAAGCAGTCATGGATTTGCTAATTGAGTCTGGATTGGTATGGGAGAAGGATATTACCATCGTAGGCCGAGGGCACGCCGTTAAAGAACTGGCGAAGTATTTGGACTTTAACAACGCGACGGTTACAGTAGCACATTCCAAAACAAAAAGCCTGTTGCAAGCTACGCAGAACCGGGATGTGGTGATTTACGCAACTCCGATTATCACGCAGGATATTTCCTACAATACCCGCGATCTGGTTATTGACTTGGGAAACAGCGTCCCGCATCCTGACCGGCTTAATTGCCCATATGTAAATCGGATCGGACAGCTTACCGTAAGTATATTGCTGAACCGTTTTGCAAAGAAGGAGTCGGTATATTTTACCCAAAAACCTATTCCGCTGCCCCATGAGATTTTTAAGGACGGCGAAAATAATTCAAATTTAGAAAGGAGCTAATACCAATCCCGGTAAACCGGGTTTCTACAAGATTGATAAGTGTAGAGTAAAGCCGTCTGTTACAGCGTGAAAGCCATCTGGCCGATAGCAAGGGAGGATTAGACGGTTGACCTCAGCCGAGATGGTTGTGGTCGGTATGAAGCACATCGTTTGTTTTTCTGGCGGTCACTCCTCTGCGATTGCCGCCGTAGAAGTAGTTAGAAAGTTCGGAGCAGAGGACACGATCTTGCTCAATCATGATTTGTGTCCTCGAACCGAAGACGCTGATATCAAGCGTTTCAAAAAACAGGTTTCGGATTATCTGGGCGTTCCCATTACTTACGCCAATATGCCCGGATGGGATATTAAGGATCAGTTCGACGTGTGTATGGAAATCAAGGCGTTTAAGGCTGGCGCTCAGTCCACCGCCTTTTGCACCAACAGACTGAAAACCGAACCTTTTCATAAATGGCTGTCCGAGCACTATCCCGCAAATCCTCCCGAAGTAAGGGACGATATCTCATTAGTCTATGGCTTTGACGCCAATGAACAGCACCGTATTCGGCGCAGAGTTGGCATCATGGCCGCAATGGGGTACCAAACAGAGTACCCTTTGACATGGGAGGTACGTACTATCCATGACATCGAGGAGGTTGGGATCGAGCGTCCGAAGACCTACAGCATTTTCAATCATGCAAATTGTACCGGGTGTCTGAAAGCCGGCAAACAACATTGGTTTGTTGTTTATTGCCTCTATCCTAAAATATGGGAAAAGGCGAAGCTGGCCGAAGACACAATCGGGTACAGTATCCTCAAACAAGGCTATCTTTCAGACTTTGAGGCGGAATTTGCCAAGCTCAAAGAAAAGGCGTTGCCGCCCACTGAAAAAGCCAAACCTCAAACATTTTGGGCCGCTGCACGAAAGCTCATCAGGGACGACGATGATCTGCCGTGCGAGTGCTCATTTTAAGGAGTTGTTTAAGTATGGAACGACGATTTTTTAATAGGCGGTGAGAAGATGGAAGAGCGTACTTATTTGAGCGGCACCAGTTTGGCCGGTATGTCCCCTACCCGCTCTCGTGTGGAGAACGACTACTATGCTACCCCGTTCGAGGCGACAGAAGCCATCCTTAGCCGAGAAGAGCTGCACGGCTCCATTTTGGAGCCTGCGGCTGGTGAAGGGCATATCAGTAAGGTGCTTCGGGAACATTATCCCAACAGTCAAATTATCTCTACTGATCTGGTTCAGAGAGATGATAGGTTCGGATGTGGTATTGTTGGCGGGGTGGATTTCCTCACTGAGAACTATCCCGAAAAATTCAACAACGTCATCACGAACCCTCCGTTCTCTTTGGCGAAAGAGTTCGCTGAGAAAGCTCTGGAGGTATCCACTGGCAAGGTGATCCTGTTCGCCAAGATCCAGTTTCTCGAAGGACGGCAACGTAAGGATTTCTTTGCCACCCACCCTCCGAAAGCCGTGTATGTATTTTCAAAACGTGTCAATCCTTTGAGAAACGGATTGGAAGTTGACGAAAATGGTAAGCCCTGGTCAAGTACCATGTGCTTCGCTTGGTTCGTATGGGAACATGGCTATACCGGCGAACCTTGCATTCGTTGGATTTAATTTGCAACAAAGTAAATCAAGAGGTGCAGCTATGAAGATGGATAAGGTTGCCGGCAGTGGCAACGACGAGTTCTATACACCGGAGTATGCGATTGCCCCGTTGTACAAGTATCTTCCACCCCCCCCGTGACAATTTGGTGTCCGTTTGACACTGAGGATAGTCTGTTTGTAAAGCTCTTTCGGCAACGCGGCTATACCGTTATCGCAACACATATTGCAAACGGTCAGGATTTTTTCGCTATTGACCCACCGAAGTGTGACTACATCATCAGTAATCCTCCGTATTCCCTCAAAGGCGAAGTGTTTGAGCGACTATTCCAGTTGAATATACCCTTTGCTATGTTGGTAGGGGTCGTCGGACTTTTCGAGAGTCAGAAACGCTTTAAGATGTTCCGTGAGCATGATTTTGAAATCATGTATCTCAATCGGCGTGTATCTTACTTTAAGAACTACGCCGACCAAAAGCCGTCTCTAAACCCGCCTTTCAGTAGTGTCTATGTATGCAAAGGAATGTTACCAAAGCAGATTATCTTTGAAGAAATTCAAAAAACCTCATAATAGCAACAAAGAAAATTATTGACTTTATGGAGACAGTATGATAGAATAAAAGCAGTTCGAGGGAGATTGTAAATCCCTCAACCTTCCGTTTAGCAACAAAGAAAACCAACAAAGGAGGAACTAATTTGGATTACCAAACTGCCCTTTTCTGCGAGTTCGATCGTTACGCCGCAGAAAGCTATTGCGCCGTTCATGGTGTTGATCCCACCCTTAACATCGGAGATATTACCAAAGCCGATGAGAAGGCTGTGCCGGATTTCAATGTCATGTTCGGTGGAAGTCCGTGTCAGGATTTCAGCATAGCAGGCAAACAGGGGGGGGCTGCATGGACTTGTAAGCATTGCGGCCACGTATATAATCCCCTGGAAGCTCACTATGATCAACGCGACCATTGCCCTAAGTGCGGATCAACTGAAATCGAGAAGACCCGCTCTTCCTTACTGGTCGAATGGCTGCGTTTCCTAAGAGAAAAGAAGCCTCGCTTCGCTATCTACGAGAACGTTAAAAATATTACCGGTTCTCGCTTCTATGCCACTTTTAACCTCTTTGTCAAAGAGCTGGAAGACTACGGTTACAACGTCTACTGGCAGGTTCTGAATGCAAAACACTACGGAATCCCCCAGAATCGTGAGCGTGTTTACTGTGTCATCATTCGTAAGGATTTAGATAATGGGAAGTTTAAGTTCCCGTCTCCTATCCCTTTGAAAAAAGCGCTGGTAGATATGCTGGAGGATAAGGTTGACGAGCGATACTACCTGCCTGATGACAAGGTAGCTGCCATGATAACCCCCCCCCGTTCAGACAAATCAGTAACACCGTCCGCACCAGCGGAAGAGGTTCCACAGACCACCACTGCTGGGACTTGCTCACTTGCCGGTGTGAAGCTGAGTAAGAAAGGCACCCAGTTTGAAGGATACTGTGAGACGGCCTTGACTTTGCTGGCCCGTGACTATAAGGGCTTTGGAAATCAGCAAATGACAGGAGTTATGGAGCATAATGAGTAAGCGATATATTATCCCCGCTGCAATTCGTGGAAGATATGCGGGGGGGGGTAAGATAATACAGCGTTTGGAAGTTCGCCCTAATATGTGTACCAATACTTTGACGGGTGTTCAAAAAGACAATGTATTGATTGAGATAGATGAAAGCGAGGAAGCTAATGTGAAAATCGTATGTGAGCGTCGATGCGATGAAGGTGTGCGTTTTTTCAAAGATAATGTCTGCGGCACTATTCGCACCATTGATGGGGGGGGGACAAGAGAGTGATTGAAAGAAGTCCTACGTCAGAAGATAAAATCACAATGATTGGCGGCTTACAAAAGCACCAGACTCCAAGAAACGATGGTATTTGCCCATGCATAAATAGTGCAGCTGGTATGGGCGGCGGACAAACACCTATCGCAATACGCCCGAGTTTTCGTGTCCGTAAACTTACGCAAAAAGAGTGTTGGCGTTTAATGGGTTTCCAAGATCAGGACTTTGAACGTGCCAAATCCGCCATGAACGAAAATATCTATGGTGGAGCAGATAGGAGCGGGTCACAGCTTTACAAGCAGGCTGGAAACTCTATCGTGGTAGACGTTCTCTGTGCCATTTTGGATGAACTTCACAGTGCTATGCCGTATCTCTTTGAAGATATGACTGTTGGTTCTTTCTTTTCCGGTATCGGCGCATTTGAAAAAGCACTGTCGACTTTTGATATTACCGATGTTAGCGACAAAGTAAATTATTCTGATAAGAATGATGAACTGAAGCAGCTCGGATATATCAATGATTACAATGGAGACGCCAATCGTGTATATGATGGCGAAACCATTGCACGTGCTTTGAAAGCCGAAGCGGGAGGGGGCGGAGCCAAGACTGGATGGTATGCTCTGAGAAGCCCGGAGGTTGACCATGGAGAAAGTCAGAATTAAGCAGGCCACCCAAAAAGGTTATATCGAGTGTGCTGTGGGGGGGGGTAGCGGATTTATCTTACCCGTCCAGTAAAACTCGAAGAGGTCGAGTTCAGGAAGGTGGTTGGATTTGTCCAACTATCACTGCAACAGAAACCGGCATTTGTCGGATAGAAAGAGGTGATTCATATGAGCATTGCGTTGAGAAACCGCCGTGAAGCATATGACCAGATCGAGCCGAGGCGTCCTAATCGTAAGGCTATGATTCTGGATGTTCTGACCAGCGGTGATCCTGGCGGTATGACTGCTGACGAGATTGGCGAGAAGCTGGTCTCTGAGGGCAAAATCCCCACCAACAGTCCGAACTTCACACGGCCTCGTCTGACAGAGATGAAAGCCGAGGGCAAGGTTGTGATCGTCGGCAGACGTCTTGGCAAGTCTGGGTGCAATACGGCAGTCTGGAAGGTGAAGCGCTGATGTATGGTGAATACACCTGTCTGGACTGTGGCAAAACCTTTGACGATCCGAAGCGATGGGAAGAACGCCATGGGTTAGATTCTCCGCCCTATGAGGATTTCAGCGGTTGTCCTTACTGTGGCGGAGCTTATGCCCGTACTATCCTTTGCGATGCCTGCGGAGAACCGATAGTCGGCGATTATGTCAAAATCCAAACAACTGGCGACTGCTATTGTGATGAATGCTTCATGATGAAGTCGCTGGGCGAAGATGATCCATGAGAAGAGGTCGTGAAATGAAAACTTCAGTCAAACGGCGTGCGAAAAACTGCATACGGGGAACGGTTTTATTGGCCTGTTTCATTGCCGTCTGGTATGTGGCCTCGTGCTTCACCCAACCGCTGTTTATCCCCGCCCCTGCTACCGTCTGGGAAGCAATCGTCGGGTTGGCAGAGACAGGCCAGTTGCAAAAAGGACTTGCCTACTCTTTTCTGCGGATTACTGGTGCGTCTGCTCTTTCTATGCTGGTAGCAATTCCCCTCTCCCTTCTGATTTATGGCGTGAAGCCTATCAAGGAAACTATCATGCCGGTTGTTTCCTTCCTGCGGTATGTTCCCGTAACCGCATTTTCTCCGCTCCTGATCCTATGGTTTGGGATTGGGGAGCAGATGAAAATTTCGTTCCTATTTATTGCGACGTTTGTCTACTTGCTGCCGTCGATCCTGCTTTGCTTTAACGACGTACCGCAAGATCTGATGGATACGGGCAAGACAATCGGAATGACCAGTTGGGAGACAATCAAAGAAATCCTGCTCCCCGCATCGCTCCCTTCAATATTCAGTACGTTCCTTATGATGTATGGCATTGGCTGGACATACTGCGCCGTGGTAGAGGCAACCAACGCTAAGTACGGCTTGGGCTTCATCATCAATGTAAGCTCCGCCAGAGGCCGTACCGCCGTGGTGTTCGGGGCAATCATCGTAATCATGTTGTTCAGCTTCGTTTTTGACAAGCTGGGGAACTTGCTGATCCGAAAGATATTCCAGTGGAGGTACTGCGATGATCAAGTTGAATGATCTGGCTATTGGGTACAACGGCGAAGCAATTCTGGAGCACATCGACCAGGAATTTGACGACGGTTTGATTTACGGTATTTTGGCGAAGTCTGGTGCCGGTAAGACGACCCTCCTCAAAACCATCTCTGGCCTTCTTCACCCTGTTCATGGTGAGGTTGTCATTGATGGCACTACCTATCGGAACGCCGACAAGAACCCTGTGTACATGATGCACCAGCGCTATTCCAACTTCGGATGGCTTTCCTGCACGGAGAATGTGCTGATTGCCCAACGGGACAAAAAACTCCGTAGCCGCGATGACGCTATCAAGGTACTTGCAGCGGTTGGGTTAGAGCAGTATGCAGATAAATGGCCGTCTCAGCTATCAGGTGGTATGCAACAGCGCCTTGCGTTGGCGAGAACACTGTATGTCAAGCCGAAATACCTACTTATGGATGAACCATTATCCGCTTTGGACGACAAAACCCGTAGCAAAATGCAACGTTTGATTTTGGATGTCCATGCTGAGACAGGCAACACAATCATTATGGTAACGCACAGCCAGGACGAGGCGTTCAAAATGTGCGATAAAATAATCAAATTTGAAACGAGAGGAGCTGTAACAAACCATGGCAGGTTTATTTGAACGCATGGGACTGGTTCGTACCGAATACGAAGGTATGCCTGAAATCCCTATGCAACCCGTATCCGAGCCTATGTACGCGCCTGAGACGCCGGTAATTGACGCTACTCAGGTGTCCTATGATGATGTGATCGCATCCATCTATCAGCAGGGCGATATCGACGACGAGAACTCGATCTTCAAGATCAAAGCGTATATCGACATTCTGCCCCAGGATATGACTAAGGCCAAGAAACAGGCGTCCATCGCCGGCATTCTCAGCGTCAACGGGATCAATGTGGATGATCTCATTGAGGACGGTCTGAAGCGTGGTCGCGCCTTGGACGCTGCCGAGGATAGTATCAGGGCGGAAAACGATGCGCTGATCGCTGAGACCGAGGCGGATATCGAACATCTGAAGTCCCTGATCGAGCAGGCGGAGGCCAGAATTGAGGAATCCAAACAAAAGACCTCTGATTCCAGCGCCGCCATCCAGAAGGAAAAAGAAGCTATCAGTCAACTCTTGGAGTTTGCGAACGGCGTTGCCGGTAAGGAAGGAGCACAGTAATGGGCATTGTGATTGGAGCGGTAGCGGTTGTATTTGTGCTCGCCCTGATCATCTTCCCCGGTGTCCGGGGTAAGCTGAAAGTCCTCGTTGGAGGGTTCCTCAACATCTTCGTGGAGGATATCGCCAAGACACCCGAGGGTGCAAAGGCTGTTTTCCAGCAAGCCATTGAGGAAGTGCAGGAGCGTTACAACAAGGCTGGTGACACCCTGAATCGGTTTGTGGGCGAGCAATCCTCCGTCCAGAAGAACCTCAACAAGCTATATGGAGAACTGAAGGACGTTGAATCAAAGTGTGAGTCTCTGGTCAGATCTGGCAATATGGCCGATGCTGCCATTTTTTCAACCAGGCGTGAGGAAATCCTGTTTGAAATCTCCCAGAAAGAGGGATACCTGCGAGAGATTGAACCTATGGTAAAAGAGGCTCAGACCGTTTATGAAGCGTACGACAAGAAGCTCCGCGAGCTGAAAAAGCAGAGCCGTATGACTGTCGAGGAAATGAAACTCCGTGGCAACATGAAGGATCTCTTGGGCGATCTGGACGAGCTGCGCCGGGACTCTGCCACTGATAAGCTCTTGGGCAGTGTCCGGGACGGAGCGGAGGATCTTCGCAAAGAGGTTGATGGTGCGATTGTCGTTCACGCAAGCCGTACCACCACCAAAATGTCAATGGCTGAGAAAAATGCGGCGAAAGCTCAGTCGGATGCTTACCTGCAGTCTCTCGCCACAAAGTATAACGGGAAGCCGGCTATTCAGGCTCCACGGTCTGGCGTCACCTTCGACGCTCCTAAATCCAAAGTGAAAGAGGAAAGGAAGTAATTTACCATGAAGAGAATGAAACTCACTACCGCTGGCCGTGTGGTGATCTTCGTCATCGTGCTGGCGCTCCTCGCTGGTATCGGCGGCTTCGGCTACAACTACTACAAGAACAACATCGCAGATGACAAACCCATCAGTTCGGGCACCCAGTCTGGCAGCACATCCCAGAAGCCCACGACAAAGCCCTCCGCCGGCAAGACGGACACCTCTGATCCCGTGATTAACCTGTCTCTGGATGAGTGGGTGGGCTGGAAGCCTATTATCGACGCTAACCAAGGCTTGACCACGCAGCCTGGTTCAATTTTCGACCAGCTGGGTATTAAGGTCAACATCAATATCATCAATGACGCAACTGCCAGCAGCAACGCTTTGATTACCGGAGAGTTGAATGCTGCGGGTTATACCACCAACCGTACCGCGTTCCTGTCTGGTAAGTTCCAGGAGGCCGGATTGGATGTGGTTATGCCGGTATTCACCAACTACTCCGCTGGTGGCGACGGCATTATTGCTAAGTCCGGTATCAACACCGTAAATGATCTGCTGGGCAAGAAGATCGGCGTTCCCAGATTCAGCGAAGCCCAGACACTTGTGGCATGGTTTGTTAATAAGAGTGACCTGTCCGATGCTGACAAGCAGTCTATCATTGATAATATGATCCTCTTTGACGATGCGTCTGAGACGGGCGAGGCGTTCTTCGCCGGCCAGCTGGACGTGGCAGCGACTTGGCAGCCTTACCTATCCTATGCAACTGAAAACGGCGATGCGCACATCATGTTCTCTACCACAGCCTCTAAGAGCCTGATTATGGACGGTATCGTATTCCGTTCCGACTTTGCCCAGGCACACCCAGACGTTGTGACCGCCTTTATTGATGGTATCTTCCAGGCCAACGCAATGTATACCACTGAGTTTGGCTACATCCGTTCTGTCATGCCTATGTTCGTCGGCGTTTCCGACGAGGAGATTAAGGCTCAGTGCGGCGATGCCGAAATGATGGGCTACGCCGAGAATAAGGAAGTGCTGGACTCCACTGCTCCTTCTGTCTACTTCGATATGTGTGATATCTGGGAGTCTTTGGGTGAGACGGTCAATCGCAAGGTGGCTATGACACTCTTTGATAACCAGTATCTGCTCCCTCTGGCAAGCAAGTATTCTTCTACCTCTACCTCTACCAGCAAGCCCGTTGAGCTGACCGAGGAGCAGAAGCAGGAAATCGTCAATTATGAGGCGCTGCTGACCAAATCCATGACCGTTGAGTTTGTGGCTGATACCGCTCAGTTCAAGAACCCCGAAGAGGCATACGCCATCATGGATGAGTTCGTTTCTATCGCCAATACTCTGGATGGCGCGATTATCCAGGTAGAGGGCAATATCAATGCCCGCAACTACTCCGACTCTGGACAGGCGCTGTCTGCTGAACGTGCAAAGGCTGTCGCCAAGTATTTCATCGCTTGCGGTATTGATCCGAACCGTCTGATTACGGTCGGCAATGGCAACACGAAGATGGTTGCAGATCCCGGTTCTGCCGATGCCTACCTGAACCGTAGAACCGACGTGTTCTTCAAAATCATCGAAGAGTAATCCTGCGCCTTACGAGGAGGGGCGTTGTCCCCTCCTCGGGGTACCAACATAATAAAGGAGTGGTCAATATGGATGTAGTGAATGTAGAAATCGCAAATTTGGACGATCTGAAAAAACGGTTCGTTGAAATTTGCGCCACTATCAATCGTCCGGGTATGGAAGACCTAATGGCGTGGTTGGAACGTTCTGACTTCTATACTGCGCCGGCAAGCACACGCTTCCACGGCAACTATACTGGCGGGCTGCTGGAGCATAGCCTCAATGTGTATGACAAGCTCTCTGGGTTTGTGGCTCGCTATCCTGAACTGGAGATCTCACCGGAGACGGTGGCGGTCACTGCGTTGTTCCACGATCTGACGAAGGTGAACTACTACACTGTTAGCTCTCGGAACGTCAAGGATGATGTTACGGGCGCATGGCATAAGGAGCCGTTCTACAAAACGGAAGATCGTCTCCCGCTTGGTCATGGCGAGAAATCTGTCATCATCCTGCAGAGCTTCATCAAGCTCACACGTGACGAAATTGTTGCAATCCGCTGGCATATGGGCAGCTTTGATTGTGCAGTCAAAGGCGGGGATTACGGTATGGGCAATGCTTTTGAAACTTACCCGCTGGCAGTCATGACGCATTTGGCTGATATGGAGGCTACCTATCTTGTCGAGGGTTTAGCGGCAAAGTAAATCAACGGAGGCTAACATGGAAAAAAGCGTTTTTCAAATTCTGAACGAGTACGACATCACGGAGCACCTCAAGAAGAAGGATAGGATCATCTACCTGCCTTGGTCTAAGGCATGGATGATCGTGAAATCCCTCTTCCCCAGTGCCAAGTTTACCATCAACAAGGCCGCTGACGGCTGCATTTACCATACAGACGGAAAGACCGCCTGGGTAGAGGTATCTATCACCATCAACGACCAGACTGAAACGGAGTCTCTGGCTGTTATGGATTTCCGTAACAAGTCTATTCCCATCGACACGATCACTTCTGCCGATGCAGAGAAGTCTATCAAGCGCTGCTTGGTCAAGTGTGCTGCTCTGCACGGCCTGGGTCTGTCTCTTTGGACGGGTGAGGAGCTGTCCAGCGCCGCCCGCAAGAAGAAGGAAGACGATCTGGACGATGTGAAACAGGAGATCCTGAGCGTTGTTGCCGGGAAGCTGGAAGCCGGTGTATCCAAAGACACCATCTACAAGGCTATCGAAAGTGTTGCCGGTGTGAAGAACCCCAACGCTATCAAGGATATCGCAACGGCTCAGAAAGTCGTTGAGCAGATCAAGAAACTGGAGGTAAAGCACAATGCTTAATAAGGTAATCATCATGGGTCGTCTTACCCGCGATCCTGAGATCAAGAAGGTAAACAGTGACATCTCCGTGTGCAGCTTTTCTATCGCCTGCGACCGCGACATCGTGAACAAGCAGAACAATGAGCGCGAGACGGACTTCTTCGATGTGACTGCGTGGCGCTCTACGGCGGATTTCGTTGGCAAGTATTTTGGCAAGGGGCGCATGATCGTTGTTGTCGGTCGGCTGCAGAAGCGCAACTACACCGATAAGGAGGGCAACAAGCGTTCTGCCGTAGACATCATTGCCGAGAACGTCTATTTCGGCGATTCCAAGAGGGACAGCGAGACTTCTGACAACGCCTCTGCCCCCACCACCGGATATGCTACCGCTCCTTCTCAGAACAGCGACTTCGCAAATGTCGGTGAGGAAGATGGAGAGCTGCCCTTCTGATGGATAATTCTTTTCTCCTGGACGCTATGGACTGGTCATACTCCCGCGTTAGCAGTTTTGATCAGTGCCCGCGTATGTTTGACCTTACTTACCTCCAGTGCATGGATCGCGTGGACAACGCTTTTGCTCAATGGGGTTCACTGGCGCACTCGCTTTTAGAGCGATATTTTCGTCAGCAGGTCGAGCTGTGGGATTTATCCGGCCTCTATGAGAAGGAATACGCAAGAGCAGTTACAGAACGGTTTCCATTTCCCCGACTGGAAGGTAGCTACTATGAGCGCGGTATGGAATACTTCGATAATTTCGGTGGACAACTGGGAGACGAAGAAAAAGTGCTTGCGGTCGAAGATCGGTATACCTCTACACTGGGCGGCAGACCAGTGGTAGGTATTATAGATCTGGTGCTTCGTAATAGGTCTGGGCTGATTGTTTGCGATCACAAAAGCCGGGGCAAATGGAAATCCAGAGAGGAACGCCGCAAATATCTCCGCCAACTGAACTTGTATGCAGTACGGGTCAAAGAGGTCTACGGTGAGTGGCCGCATGAACTTTGGTTCAATAAGTTCCGTGAAGGTATCTTGGACAGAGATCCATTCAACATCGTAACTGCTCAGGAGGACATAGACTGGTTCCTGCGTTCCATTGACGACATCTATAAGGCAAGGAGTTTTCCTGCCAAACCTGACCGTTTCTTTTGTGACTACCTGTGTTCTGTGCGCGAGCATTGCGAGCATTCCAGCCAATATGTTACGGAGGAATATGAGTGATGGGAAAGATCAAGGTAATTTTCCTCGACGTTGACGGTGTGCTCAACAGTGATCGTACAGCCCGCAGAACCCAAAGCGGCTATACGTTTGTTGACAACAGGCAAATGAAGAACCTGAAGCACATCATTAACATGACAGGAGCTAAGGTCGTTCTTTCCAGTGATTGGAGATACGACCGAGATGACCCGAGATACAACGGCGACTATCTGGAGCTGGAAGCAGAGCTGTTGAAATACGGGGTTCGTCTTTATGGCTTTACGCCTGAGCTGCCATCCTGCCACAGAGGTATGGAAATTGACTGCTGGTTAAAAGAACATAGCGAGGTCGGAGACTTCGTAATTCTGGACGACCGGACAGATATCGAGCCGAACAAAGATCACTGGGTTCAGACGGTAATGCGTCGGGGACTCGGTGTTGAGGAGGCCGAGAGTGCTATCCGCATCTTGAACGGCAAATGAAAGACGGATTTCATTCGGATAAGACCCGTCCACATGAAGTGGGCGGGCTTACCGAAGAACTGAGGTGATTTTACCCGTGCAGATTGATAGAGAAGCAATTTTGCAGGCCAAAGAAAAGCTCGGAGATCGTAACGCTCAGATTATCGTCGAAGAGCTGGGGATTACCGATTTCGATGAGAAAAACATGAAGTGTTGCTGTCCCTTCCATCAGGAGGATCACGCTTCCTTCATTTACAACAAGAAAGCATTCAACTTTCGTTGTTTCGGTAGTTGTGGCCGTAGCTACGACATTCTGGACGTTTTCATGTATAAAGGCGCGACTTATGCCGAAGCCTGTAAGAAACTTTTCGAGCTTGCCGAAATGCCCTACTCTTTCGGAGAGCTGGGCGTAAAAACCAAACGGCATTATAGATATCCCCACGAGGTTCCCTGCACTGATAAATCCAAAGTGTACGCATATTTTGAGCAGCGCAAGATCAGTCGTGAGACGCTGGATGCTCTTGATGTGCGGCAGGACTCCGAGGGAAACGCGGTATTCAATTACTACGACACGAACGATGTGTTGACGATGGTGAAATACAAACCGTCGCATAAAGTCCAGCATGGTCAAGCAAAGTGCTGGTGCCAGCAAAACTCTGATACGGCTCCGTTGTTGTTCAACATGAACCGCATCAACGTTAATTCTCCCCTTCTGATCTGTGAGGGCGAGCCGGATTGCCTTAGTGCGGTTGAGGCAGGATTCAAAAATGCTGTTTCCGTTCCTCTGGGCAGTTCAAATCTCCACTGGATCGACGAAAATCTGGAATGGCTTGATCAGTTTGAGAGCATTATCATTTGCGCCGACAACGATGACGCCGGCGTGAAAATGCAGAAAGAGTGCGTTCCCCGGCTGGGTAGCTGGCGAACAAAGGTCGTAGACATCCCAGCAATCCCCATTGGAAATACCGGACGGGTAACAAAAGACCTGAATGAGATCCTTTACGTTTGCGGCAAAGACAAAGTGTTGGAGCTGATCTTGGACGCTAAGGACTCCCCTGTTCCTTCCGTAGCCGACCTTTCTGATGTCGAGCCGACCGAGTATGAGGATGTTGACGGTGTGACTACCGGGCTGAAAGCCATTGATGATGAGCTGATGCGGCTCTTTTTCGGAACGCTTACTATTGTGAGTGGTCAGCCCGGATCTGGTAAGAGTAGTCTTCTTACTCAGCTCGCGTGCAATTCTCTCGATAATGACATCGGTACGTGGCTTTTCAGCGGCGAACTTCCCAACGGTGTAGAAAAGTCCTGGTTCAACTACATTTTCGCCGGCCCCCGCAATATCACAGATGCTATCTCTCGTCGGGGCAATCCTTACAAGAAGATTTCCACGACGACGCTTGCCGAGATCAACAAGACCTATAAAGGGCGTTGGCATATCTATCGTGATGACTACGACAACACACTGGATAAGCTCATCGCCTCTATGACTGATACCGTTCGGAAGTATGGTGCCCGTTGCCTGATCCTCGACAATTTCATGTGTATTGACACTGAAACCAGCGAAGAGGAACTGCGCTCTCAGACAGATACGATTAAAAAGCTCATTGAGTTTGCTAAGAAGTATCAAGTGGCTGTAATCCTTGTTTGCCACCCTCGAAAGATGGACGCCGGAACCAATGTAGGCATCTATGATATCGCTGGTACCAGCAACATCGTGAACCTGGCACATCGGACTATTGGCCTGCGGCGAGTAACGGACGCAGAACGTGAGAATGCTGCGAAGTATTCTGAGAAGCGTCGCCAGTTGCTCAAGTACGATGTGATCGTAACTATCGTCAAAGACCGTATGTTTGGCCGGCAGAATATCGACGTTGGCCTCTATTACGATCCCGCTTCCCGCCGTTTCTTCAGCGATATGGACGAGTATGACCGTCGTTTTTCTTGGGATAAGAAGGAGTACAAAGAGCCTCTGCCTCTTCCTCCTCAGCTGCTTGCTGAAGAGCGTGCCTCCGAAGACGAAGCATTTGGAGCGGTGAACGACAGAGAGGGCTAACTATGGTGGATTTTGGAGTATGTGACTGTGGCGATAGCCTTATCCCTGTTTGGTTCACAGAAGAAGAGACGAAGGTTGCCAACGGCACTACCGGAGGTGATTTTATTGAGCGGTAACTATACGGCATACCATGTCCATACTGAATTGTCGCTGTTAGACAGCGCGACGAAGTTTGAGGACTATATCGCTAAGGCTGTCGAGCTGGGGCAGACTGCCATTGCTTTTACGGAGCATGGTAACATCTATCAGTGGGTTGCCAAAAAGATGGCCTGTGATAAGGCCGGATTGAAATATCTGCATGGCTGCGAAGTCTATTTGACTGAAAAGCTATTCCTTACCGATCCACGCACCGGAGAGCAGAATAAGGTACGCGATAACTACCACACCATCTTGATTGCCAAAAACTACGCTGGTCTTCAGGAGATGAACGAGCTGATCAGCCGATCGAATCAGGGCGACCACTTTTACTACAAACCCCGTATCACGTTTGATGAGTTCCTTGGTATTTCCAGTAACGTCATCAAGATCAGTGCCTGCCTTGCTTCCCCGCTGAATCGCATGAGCATTACTCATCCTATGTATGAGCGACTGCTGAAGCACTACGACTATCTGGAAATCCAAGCGCACGACCACCCAGAGCAGGTTGCCTACAATCGCCACCTGGCGGAAATGTCTCAGAAATACGGCATCCCGCTCATTGCAGGCACCGATACCCATAGCCTCAACAAATACAAGGCTGAGTGCCGAACGATCTTGCAGTTGAGTAAACACATCGAGTTTGCCGACGAAGATACGTTTGATCTTACCTATAAATCCTATGACGAGTTAGTAGCAATGTTCGCAACGCAGGACGCCTTACCGGAAGCGATGTATTTGGAGGCCATTGAGAACACCAACCGTATGGCCGACTCTGTAGAGCCGTTTGAGCTGGATATCTCGTTCAAGTATCCCATTCTCTATGGTGAACGCGATCGAGAGGTGCTTCATCAAGTTCTTGATGATAACCTACAAGCAAAGATCAAAGAGGGTGCTATCACTCCAGAGCAGATCGAGCCGTTCAAAGCGGCCATTGCTGAGGAATGCCGGGTCTTTGACAAAATTGAGATGTCCGGCTTCATGCTTTTCATGAGTGAATTGGTGACATGGTGTAAATCTCATGGTATCCCCATTGGTTTCAATCGTGGTTCCTGTGGTGGATCTCGTGTAGCTTATGTCACCAATACAACAGACCTCAATCCTGAGACATGGCATACAGTGTTCAGCCGCTTCTGTAACGAAGATCGTAAGGAGATTGGCGATATTGATATCGACGTGTCACCCTCCCAGCGCGATCTGGTTTATGACTACATCATCAACCGTTTTGGTCAGGAAAAGACCGCATTTATTCTGGCAATCGGCACTATCAAATCCAAAGGCTGTATTGATGAGATCTGCCGTGCTTTGGCACTGCGTTGGAATCGTGAACACCAACGGGACGAGAAAGAGTTCCGTAGAGTGATGGCACAGCTCAAAGATGAGAACGTGAAGATCGTTTTTGGAGATGCGCGAGACGGATTTAGCCTGTATTTCTTTGATGAGGCTGGCAATCTTCTTTTGCCCAGCCGCATGAAGGACATCCCCCGTGCCGAGCTGATCAAGCAGTTTTCCAAAGAGTACACAAAACTCAAAGAGGAAAACGAAAGGATCTTTGCTAAGAACCCCTGGGCTGGTAAGGCAAGTGCCAATATCAAAAAGGAGTTTGAGGCAGACGAGGCAGCGGCTCGGGAAAAGTATCCCGAAGTATTCTACTACTACGACGGGCTTCTTGACGTGGCGATCTCTCAGTCTATGCACCCTGCCGGTATTGTGGCAAGCCCTATTACCCTCCGAGATAACTACGGTACGTTCATCTCTGACGGTAAGGAAATCCTGCAGATTGACATGGAGTGTGTGCATGAGGTCAGTTTGGTCAAGTATGACATTCTCGGATTGAAAAACATCGAGATTATCAAAGACGCTTATGAGCTGCTGGGTAAGCCCTACCCGAAGTCTCACGAAATCAACTGGAACGATGAGGCTGTCTGGAAGGATATGCTGAGATCTCCCATTGGTATCTTCCAGTTTGAAGGAGAGTTCGCGTTCCAGATGCTTAGGCAGTACGAGCCGCACAGCATTTTCGACATGAGCCTTGTTACAGCGGCGCTTCGTCCTTCGGGCGCGTCGTACCGCGACGACCTTATGCAGCACAAGCCTCACAAGAACCCCTCTCCTATCATCGACGAACTTTTGGCAGATAACAATGGCTATCTTATTTACCAAGAGGACGTTATCAAGTTCCTACAGCAAATCTGCGGCTTCTCTGGGTCAGATGCAGATAACACTCGCCGCGCTATCGGACGAAAAGACGAAGAGCGGTTGAAAAAAGCTCTCCCGCAAATTCTTGAGGGGTATTGTGAAAAGTCACCGCAGCCTCGTGAAGTTGCAGAGCAGGAAGCAAAGGAGTTCTTGCAGATCATCCAAGATGCTTCCAGCTATATGTTTGGCTACAACCATTCAGTCGGGTACTGCATGATTGGCTACCTGTGCGCTTATCTGCGGTACTACCATCCGTATGAGTTCATCACAGCCTACCTTAACAATGCCAACGGCGAGGAGGATGTGAAGAACGGGAACGAGTTGGCAACGCTTTACGGTATCAGGATTGTCCCGCCGCGTTTTGGCCTTTCCAAGGATAAATATTTGCTGAATGCTGAAGAGAAGGTTATCGCCAAGGGTATTTCTTCTGTAAAGTACATGAATGCTGATGTTGCCAACGAACTTTACGAGCTGGCAAAAGCCGGCAAGCCTAAATCTTTTATGGACTTGCTTATGCAGCTGGACGAGAAAACACACTTGGATACACGGCAGCGGGATATCTTGGTGAAGATCGACTATTTTGCCGAGTATGGCAATTCCAAAGAGTTGTTGCGTATGGTGAACTTCTTCTCTTTCTTCAAGAACGGAACGATGAAGAAGATCTCCAAGGACAAGGTAACGGCTGAATTGGAACCCATAATCGCCCAGTATGCAACTGATAAGTCCAAAAACGGCCAGCCAGCTAAAAGCTATACCTTCACTGATTTGCCCGGATTACTTCGGCATTTGGAAGTGATGGTCAGGGATATGCACATTCAGGATTTCGACCTGAAAAGCAAAATGCAAATCCAGTTGGAAAATCTGGGCTATATCGACCTAACCACCAATAAAAAAGAAGATCAGCGAAAACTGGTTATTCTGGATATCTACCCCTTGCGGAGCAAGAAAACCAAAGAGATTTGGGCTTACGCCTTGCAGGTGCGGTCGATTGGCACGGGAAAAACAAATCGGTGGACAATCTACTCAGAACTCTACGATCGCAAACCGCTTCAACGCTACGATACCATTTATGTTCCTATGAATGGATGGGGCGAGCGGCGTGGGTATCTGTATTTGTACAACTACGACTATGTAATTTAGGAGGCATTTTCAATGCACGAGACGAAATCGAAATGGTTCAAGAAAGTTCTCAGGGCGACGCTGTGTTTCTTGGTAGTCTGCGGATCTCTGAGTGCAATGTTGTTCGTCCCGAACAAAGAGGAGGAAACACCACAAGTCCCCATCGAAAAGGAACTTTGTGTTTACTCTGCGCCGTCTCAAGTGTCACCCACACCTACGCCTATTTCTATTGAGGAAGAACCGGCAGAACCCGAGGCAGACCTTAACCCATATGCAGAACTGTCACCCACGGATACCGAAAAAGAGCTGCTGGCGTGTATGGCCTACAGCGAGGCAGGAAACCAGAGCTTTGATGGTCAGGTTGCCGTGGTGCAGGTATCGCTTAACCGCTATATGCACGAAGCGTATTCCGGCAGTATCAGTGATATTCTCTTCTCACCTTGTCAGTTTGTGGTAGGAGATTACTATGGGTCTGTGCAGATGGAAGCAGTAGATGCTGCTCTTGCCGGCCATCCAGCGTTGGATTTGAATACCGACGTAGTGTACTTCTCTACTGGATCTTTGACCTATGGTAGCTATTATAAGACGATCGGCGATCACGTCTTTCGCACTTATATTTGATAGCAGCAAAGTAAATTAAGCAAGGAGGATCAACATGGGAACAGTTACAATTCAGCGATTCACCTATAAGAACCCTATTTCCATGATCGGTGAGGAAGCTGGTGTCTGCTGGGGTGCAGATACCAGCGACCCCGAAAAAAACTACAAACGCGGCTTGGATTGCTTGGAAAACGAGCACGGCAGAACGTTTGAGTTCCCGGATGTCTATATGATCCTGGACGGCTATTCTGCCAGAGTGATCCGTGAGTGGTATACCCACATCGGCGGCGCTCCCACCAGACTGCAGGCCAGTACCAGATACATCGACTATGAAAGCGGTTTCGATTATGTAACACCGCCCAGCATTGCGGGTAACTCCGCCGCCGTCAAAGTCTACGACTGGATTATGAAGTGTATCCAGACCGGCTTGAAGATGTTGGAAGGGCTTGGTATCCCCAGAGAGGATTCTGCGCTTGGGCTTCCTCTGGGCATGGGCACCAAGATTGTGTGCAAGCATAATCTCCGCAACCTAATTGATATGTCGCATCAGCGGGAATGCAGCAGAGCTTATCACGAGTACCGTGGCCTGTTCGCTGATGTTGGTAACGCTCTGAGAGAGTATTCCGACGAGTGGGCATATCTGGTCGATCACTACTTTATGCCGAAGTGTGAATACTTCGGGTTCTGCCGGGAGAAGAAGTCCTGCGGCAGAAAAGGAAGGAGAGCTGCGGAATGAAAATCGTTTGCATTTCGGGTAAAGCCCAGCACGGTAAAGACACTACCGCCAAACTTTTGGAGGAGACTTTGGAAGCCCAAGGCAACCGTGTTTTGATTGCCCACTACGGCGATCTGGTCAAGTACGTATGTAAGACCTTCTTTGGCTGGGACGGCAAGAAGGATGAAAAGGGACGCACGCTTCTCCAGCGTGTCGGTACTGACAAAATCCGCGCTGTCTCTCCTGATTATTGGGTAGATTTCATCGTCAGTATCCTCGACATCTTCTGCGACGAATGGGATTACGTGCTTATCCCTGATACTCGTTTCCCCAACGAGTATGAGATCTACGAGACCTACGGCATGGCCGCTATTTTGTTGCGGGTAGTTCGCCCCAACTTCGTGTCTCCGTTGACCGAAGAGCAGCAGAAGCACGCTTCGGAGACTGCATTGGACGATTACCAGTACGACGCTACGATCGTCAACAGCGGCAGTTTGGAAGATCTCAAAGAGGCCGTAAACAACTTTGTGAACAACGCTCTCAAAGGAGAACTCCATGAAGAAACTGACAATTCTGTTTGATGCCGACGATACCGTAGAAAACCTGAGTGATTGTTGGATTGCAATGTTGAACGAGCGTTATGGCACCTCCGTAACGCCGGAAGATGTTCACGGCTGGGATATCTCCCTTGCTTTCCCCACGCTGACGAAAGAGCAGGTATTCGGCGTACTCTATGATGACGAGCTTTGGCGGCGTATCACTCCGATCCCCGGCTCTGTTGAGGTACTCCAAAAGCTCTATGACGAGGGGTACCAGCTCTATATGGTGACTGCATCCAGCTATCACACCTGCAAAACGAAGGTGGAACGGCTTTTAGAGCTGTTCCCCTTCCTGGACTGGGAGCACATCATTTTTGCCTGCAACAAGCAAATGGTGCGTGGTGACGTTTTGATTGACGATGCCCCACACAACTTGGTTGGGGGCGAATACGCCAAAATTCTTTTTGGCCGTCCCCATAATCGTAGCTTTGACCATGTAGCTCATGATGCACTCCGGGTAAACACGTGGGAAGAAATTGACCAAGTTATCCACAGCTATCTTTTGTAAGGAGGAATTTTTATGGTTGTCATTAAACGTGATGGCCGTGAAGCCGACTTTGACAAAGGCAAAATTGCCAACGCCATTCTCAAGGCATTCACGGAGGTTGAAAAGCTCAGTGCGGTAGGAGATAAGAACGAGGTGCCCAAGAAAATCTCCACCCGTTTGTATAACCGCTATCAGCGGCGCAACCGTGCGATTTCTGTTGAGGAAATCCAGGACGACGTTGAAACTGAGCTGATGAAAGAGGGCGAGTTCGTAGTCGCCAAAGCGTACATCAAGTATCGCTATGAACATGAGCTTCTGCGGAACGCTTCTTCTCTGGACGGCAAAATCCTCTCTATTGCGGATAACGTCAATGAAACAGTCATCCAGGAGAACAGCAACAAAAATCCCACAATCCTCTCTACTCAGAGAGACTACATCGCCGGCGAGGTAAGCCGCGATATTACTGACCGTCTGCTTATGCCGGATGACATTAAGCAGGCGCACGAAGAGGGTGTTATCCACTTCCATGACAGCGACTACTTTGTGCAGCACATGATGAACTGTTTTAGCAGTAAAACAAGATTCGTTACCAAGGATGGTGTTGTTTCATTTGCTGAATGTCACGATGGTGATAAAGTGACAGTTCTGGATAAAGACGGCTGCTGGCGTGATGCTACAGTGCATAAGTACGGTGTTCAAAAGCTCTACGATGTAACGTTCCAGTCAGCCAGAAGCGAAAGAACTGTTACCTGCACCAGAGATCATCGGTGGATTCTGGCAGATGGTACGGTAACAACGGAACTGTCTGTTGGAGATAAATTGTATCCTCTTCATGACAATTCAAAATTTGATGTTCCTGAAGATACCAGAGCGGCAAGAATGTTCGCACTTGGCTTTGTTATTGGTGATGGAAATGATATTGGGAATGGTCTGAGCATTAGACTTTGCGGAGAAAAGGTTCAATATCAGAACGTTTTCGAGTCAGCCGGTTTCGTTGCATCTTTTCATCATCCGAATGGCGATTTAGTGATGATTAGTAACTCAGGTCTTTCAAAGCAAGATTTTTTGAATTATTCAATTTGGAAATATCTCAGCCCTGACGATAAGCGGATGCTGTTCTACGGCTTGTATGCAGCGGATGGCAGTAAGGATCGTCACCAAATTTCAACATCCGATACCCGTGTTTTAGCAATGGTGGAGGATATTTCCGCAATCGCCGGATATCATGTTGCCAGCATTTCAGTGATTGAGCATGATACCAATTTCAAACAGGGGGCAATTTTGTACTGTGTGAACTTCCGACTCAAGCAGAACCCCAACAATCTATGGAAAGTTTCAGACATTAAGGAACATCGCAGAGGCAACGCACTCCAGGACGTTTGGTGCGTTGAAGAACCTGAGACACACAGTTTCACACTGGATGGTGGTATCGTAACCGGAAACTGCTGCCTGATCAATCTGGAAGATATGCTCCAGAACGGCACAGTTATTTCCGGTACCTTGATTGAAAAGCCTCACTCCTTCTCAACTGCCTGCAACGTCGCTACCCAGATCATTGCTCAGGTAGCCAGCAATCAGTATGGCGGTCAGTCTATCTCCCTGTCCCACCTTGCCCCCTTTGTTGAGGTGAGCCGGCAAAAGATTCGCAAGCAGGTAGAGGCTGAGTTCCTGAAAATTTCTTCCCCGGACAACTTTGCAGACCCTGAGAAAGTGATCTCTGATCTGGTCGAAGAGCGTGTCCGTGAAGAAGTAAAGAAGGGCGTTCAGACTATCCAGTATCAAGTGATTACCCTCATGACCACCAACGGTCAGGCTCCGTTCATTACTGTCTTTATGTATCTGAACGAGGTCAGCGATCCTCAAACCAAGAAAGACCTCGCTATGATTATCGAAGAAGTCGTGCGGCAGCGGTATCAAGGCGTCAAAAATGAGAAGGGCGTTTGGACAACCCCGGCGTTCCCCAAGCTGATCTATGTGCTGGAAGAGGATAACATCACCGAGGATTCTCCCTACTGGTATTTGACCCAGCTGTGTGCCAAGTGCTCTGCCAAACGGCTGGTGCCCGACTACATCTCCGAAAAGAAGATGCGCGAGTACAAGCTGTCAAAGGGCGAAACCGAAGGTAACGGCGATTGCTATACCTGTATGGGATGCCGTAGCTTCTTGACACCCGACCGCTCCGGTAACGGCTGGGACAATGTTGCCAATGCCGGCAATTACCAGCCCGATAAGCCCAAGTATTACGGGCGTTTCAACCAGGGAGTCGTCACCATCAACCTCCCCGATGTTGCTCTGAGCGCTCTGAAAGTTTGGGAGGCAACCGGCGACCATAACAATATCCAGAATCTGTATGACACCTTCTGGGAGATTTTCGATGAGCGGCTGGAGCTGTGTCATAAGGCGCTGCAAATCCGTCACGAGCGTTTGAGCGGTACTCTGTCCGATGCTTCTCCTATCCACTGGCAGTACGGTGCTTTGGCCCGCCTGAAAAAGGGCGAAACCATCGACAAGCTGCTTCACGGCGGCTACTCCACCATCTCTTTGGGTTATGCTGGCCTATACGAATGTGTTATGGCGATGACTGGCAAGAGCCATACCGACCCGGACGGAGAGCCTTTTGCACTCAAGGTTATGCAGTACATGAACGACAAGTGCGCTGCATGGAAAGCCGCTGAGGATATCGACTATTCTCTCTACGGTACTCCTATTGAGAGCACCACCTATAAATTTGCCAAGTGTCTGCAAAAGCGCTTTGGTGTGATTGAGGGCATCACCGATAAGGGCTATATCACCAACTCCTATCACGTTCACGTCACAGAGCATATCAATGCTTTTGATAAGCTGAGATTTGAGTCTCAGTTCCAGAAGCTCTCTCCGGGCGGAGCAATCAGCTACATCGAAGTGGCAAACCTCTCTGCCAACATTCCCGCCGTACTGACGGTGTTGAAGTACATCTACGACAACATCATGTATGCGGAGCTGAACACGAAATCCGACTACTGCCAGGTGTGCGGCTGGGATAAGGAAATCGAGATTGTGGACGACGATCGCGGCAAGCTGATTTGGAAGTGCCCCAACTGCGGGAATACCGATAAGAGCAAGATGAACATTGCGCGGCGTACCTGCGGCTACATCGGCCTGAATGACTGGAATCAGGGTAGAACGCAAGAAATCAAAGAACGTTATGTCCACCTGGGTGGCGACGAATGAACTACGCGAAGATCCGCAACTATGACATCGCAAACGGAGAGGGAGTCCGCACCTCCCTCTTCGTAAGCGGATGTACAAATCACTGCCCCGGCTGCTTTAATCCAGAGGAGCGGGATTTTAACTGTGGTAGACCATTCACAAAGGAGACTATCGCAGAGATCCACAAAATGCTTGCCAACCCTGTTATCTCAGGGCTTTCTCTACTTGGCGGAGATCCGCTTTGCCAGGACTATGGCGGGATTTATGATCTCATTGATCTTTGTTTCTACACGCATTCAATCGGTAAAACCGTGTGGCTATGGACTGGATTTATCTGGGAGGACTGCTACAATCCGCTTTTCCCGGACAAAGACGAGGATGACCACTCGTCTGCACAAATGGCTTTACTGACATCATGTGACGTTGTGGTTGACGGCCCCTTCAAAATGGAGCTGTCTGACCAGATGTTGAAATGGTGTGGTTCTGCAAATCAGCGGGTCATCGACGTACAGAAAACCTTGCGCCAAAAGAAAGTTGTCCTATATGAAGGTGAACACTATGAATGAAAAGATCGAATTTCGCTGTCCCAAATGCGGGAAGCTCCTGGACAGTATTACACTGGATTATCGGTTAAAGTGGCTATGTAGCAAATGTGCCGAGGATCAATCTGATGTTCTGCACTGTGAGCGTGGATGTAAGGTTAAAGCCGTGGATCTGGACGCCGGGTTGAGCTGTGATTCCAAACAGGCTCATGAGCTTTTGACAGAAGGTCAGGTTTACGAGGTTGAAAAGATTCATGTCGGTGGTTGGTGCTCCTCTATCCGGCTCAAAGAGTTTCCCGGTAAAGAGTTTAACACCGTACACTTCATTCGTTACGAATAGGAGGAAATATGGAGACTGTTGAAATTTTAGCAGGTGGCGAATTTGCCAATGCCGTAAAAAGTCTTTGCCTGACATCTGCCGTGTGTGCTTACCATTATCAGCCTCAGCCTACGCATTGGCGTGAAGAATACCAAGTTTGGCTGTTGTCCAAAGAGGATTTTGACAATATCTGTGCTATCGACAACGATGACTGGAAGGACGATTGGGGCTGGTGGCGTCACGCTTATGGTTCTAATCTGGGCACTGTTGACTGCGCCTATATTATCAATGGTGAAAAGCTGATGGCGTGGGATGGTCTTCAGCGTAAAGAGTGGTGTCAGGATTGCAGTGATTGCGCTGGCACCGAAAAGGACAAGGACGAATGCTTTCACGACCATCAGTACCCCGACATTCTCATCTATCTTTGCGATGAAATTGGGGCTTCTACCGAGCGCAATGTTTGCGCTTGCACGATTGATCTGGCACGGCAAAACAACCTAACCCTTGCAGAGCTTTTCAAAAAGTATCTGGGATAGGTCGTGTAAAAAAACAGTATCATCCGCACAACAAAACTATCAAATTGGGAGGCAAACGAAAATGCTCATCATTAACCTTTTTGGCGCTCCCGGTGCTGGTAAATCCACCGGAGCTGCCTATGTCTTCTCTCAGCTGAAAGCTGCCGGCGTTAATGCCGAGCTTGTCACCGAGTTCGCCAAAGACAAGGTATGGGAAGGAACAAAGGCCGTTTTCGAGAATCAGGCATACATCTTTGGCAAGCAGTATTTCCGCATCAGCCGGCTTGAGGGCAAGGTCGATGTGGTGATTACCGATTCACCTATCCTGCTCTCTGCGTTCTATAACGACAACGACCACGTGCTGGGTGAAGAGTTCGACAAACTGGTTTTCAAAGTCTTCGATTACTATAACCGCATCGACGTGTTTGTTCATCGGGTGAAACCCTATAACGAAGCAGGACGCTTCCAGACCGAGGAAGAGAGCGATGCAATCAGCAAAGAAATGCTGCGTTTCTTGGACAAGTTCGGTGTTGACTGTCTGCACATCAACGGCGATTTCGCAGGATATGACAGCCTGGTTGATACCGTACTGGACGCTTTGGCAGCAGACGGCAAGCCTCTTGTCTGCCCGCATCCTTCTGATGTCTGCCCACGCCCTTCTGATTCGGCAGAGGCGCTAACAATTAAGGTGCGCTATCTCAGCGATAAAATCCAACCATTGGAATATATCGACGGCAAGTCTGACTGGGTTGACCTTCGGGCAGCTGAGGATGTTGAGCTGAAGGCTGGTGAGTTCAAGCTGATCCCCCTGGGAATTGCTATGCAGCTTCCCAAGGGTTATGAAGCAATCGTAGCCCCTCGCAGCTCAACCTATAAGAATTTCGGTATTCGTCAAACCAACAGCATCGGCGTAATCGACGAGACTTACTGTGGTGACAACGACCAGTGGTATTTCCCCGCCCGTGCAGACCGCCATACCGTTATTCATGTCGGCGATCGTATCTGTCAGTTTCGCATTGAGAAGCACCAGCCCCAGCTGTTTTTCGAGCCGGTCGATACGCTGGGCAACGCTGATCGAGGCGGTATCGGGTCTACTGGGAAGAGGTGAGTAACGTGCCTCAGCAGAAATATGTGAGGGGTTCTTTCCTTCTTGAGGAAAACGTTGACGATCCCAAAGTCTACTACGAGCAGCACAAGGCTAAGGTAGATGAAGTCATAGCCTGGGCTAACCAGTTACACATCTCTTATGTAGCTTTTGGCCTTTCAGCAGATCACACTTATCTGTGCGAATACGAAGTTTACGGCCAGACCACACGGATGTGTAAGGGCGTTGCCTCTGAATTGAAAGCTATGCTTAAACCTGAGTGGAAAGGCATTCGCATGGGATACCAGGTTGAGGGGCATACGCTTCAATAAGGAGGGCTAAAGTGTGAATGAAACACCGATTTCACCCACATCTAAATGGTGTGATAATCAGTCCGTAGACGAGATGGGCAAAGTAATCTGCTTGGCTCATCTCGCCGAGGCCAGAGTTCCAGACTGTCCATACAAAAGTAAGGAGGAGCGAGCGAGTGCCAAATATCCTTGCTCCGACTATGAAGAGGTGAGAACATGAAAGGTCTATTCCGAAAACGCGGAGGCGGTAAAACGACCGCCTTAGTTTACACATCAGCGATAACTGGATATCCGATTGTCGTACCAACTACCATCAGCAAGCGTTACGTAAAAGACGTGGCACGGCGGGCAGGTGTATTTATCCCTGAACCGATTGTTATGTCTGAGGATGCCAGAGGCCGTCGAATTGGTGGTGTGCTCATTGACAACGCCGAAGAAATCATCCGGGCATATGCTGCAGAGCATTTCAACGCCCCGGTCATAGCCTATACCATAACGGTAGACGGGGATGGTGATAGCGCATGAGCCTCCTCCCTAATACGGTCGTCAATGGCAACTGCTTGGAAGTCATGAAGGAAATTGATGATGCGAGCATTGACATGATCCTTTGTGATTTGCCTTATGGGGCGACTCAGAACTCATGGGACTCGGTTATCCCGCCTGCTCCGCTCTGGGAGCAGTATGAGCGGATTATCAAACCGAACGGTGCGATCCTGCTGTTCGGCCAGGATAAATTTACCGCTACCATGATGCTCTCTAACCCTAAGCTGCACCGCTACAATATCATCTGGGACAAGGTGCTAAAGAGCGGATTTCTCAACGCCAAGAAAATGCCGCTTAGAGAGCACGAGGATATCATGGTGTTCTACAAATCTCCGCCGCCATATCATCCGCAAATGACAGTTGGCGAGAAAAACCACACCAAGGGCAAGGCCGTAGGGAAACAGGCGGAAGACGTTCATTCTAACCGGAGCTACGGCAACTATACATTGGTAGAGTCGCCAGACGGTAACATGAAGTACCCAGCGTCAATTTGGCGCTTCCCTAAACCCCACCCGTCCGTAGCGCTCCACGCCACTGAAAAACCTGTTGATCTGTTGCGCTACGCAATCCGTACTTACACTGACAGGAATGCAATCGTCCTGGATAACTGTTGCGGCACCGGATCTACTCTCATTGCTGCCAAGCTGGAAGGACGCAGATACATTGGGATTGACAATGGCGTGTGTGATAAAAAGAAAAGCCCTTACTATGGAATGCCTTGGGCGCAAGTAGCTCAAATCAGATTGGAGGCGATCGACCATGAACCTGCCGATGAACCTGAACGACATCGACCTTTGGGAGAAGGAACTACTGAAGGGGTTTGCACTCCCTCTGGGGTTTCTGCCTGAAATCGGTGAAGTAGTGAACATTCTCGAACCGTTCAAAAGACTGACTATTTTTGAGCCGGTCGAAAAAGACGGAAAGACAACCGAAAAGAAAGTCACTGTAGGTATCATATACCGCTCCGATGGCTTATATGCTTGGGATAACAGCAGAGCTATACCCAACGAATATGACGAGGCTATCAAATGGAGTCCAGCTAGCCAGCTCCCGGAATATGCCATTCGGCGTAAGGCTATTGTCACCAAGTTCGAGTACAAGCCGCTTCGATCCTTTACCGCTGATGACATCAAACTTCTTCGGTTGGACTATGCTTCACAAGATGATCCCCAGCTTCTTATGGAGGAATATCTGCCCATCAAGAACTTTGAGTTGTTGTATGGCTGGTGGAAGCAGCACTATAAAGCGACCCTGAAAGACTGCGACAATCCACAGGCCATTATCCTCCATCTTGCTTCAACAGACTGACAACAAACTTCATTAGCAACAAAGAAAATCACGGCTTCCCTCTTGACAAATTGGGAGGCCGTGATTATACTATGTATATAGCAACAAAGTAAATTATTCTACCATTAAAGGAGGACTGCCAAATGAAAGTAGCTATGGTAAAGCATAAGCCCTATGGCAAGGTGTTCTGGTTCGAGATCCCTGAGCACCTTGTAGGCGAACTTCAGCCCGGATTTCGCGTGGCCTGTAATACAGCACGTGGTCGGCGGTATGGCACCGTAGTGGCTGCGGATCTTGACGAGCAGGATGTGAAAGAGGTTATGTTGGCCTCCGGCGCTACCTTCCCGCTCTCCACAATCGAAGCCACCACCCAGGAGGTACTGATAAGCGCCATCAAGATTCCGGGATATATGGCCCGCACAAAGCCCAGCGATGAGAAGATCGCAAAGCGTTTTCTGGAGTTCTATCATACCGGCCAGTTCAATACCAATGTTGCCCTGGACGATAACGCCGTCTTGATTGACGGCTATTCCGCCTATCTGGTAGCGCAAAAAGTTGGCCTCGCGTTCCTTCCTGCAATCTACAAGGAGGTCTGAGATATGCCCGGATTTGTAAAACCTACAAGAAAGGTCGTCAACATTGAAGACGCCTTTGGAGAGCTGATTGGGAAGAAACTCATAAAGGATCTCCATGACAATGAGGAGATTTGCCCTGTTTGTCATGGTATCGGCCTCCGTATTGAAGATAATCCTTATGGGTTGTCTGACGACCCCGATAAGAGAGCCGGCCAATTCCCCTACAAGCACCAGTCTATTCGGTTCTGCCCGAACTGTTATAACGGTGTTGTACGTTTTTGCCCCGACTGTGGAAAGCAGATTCCGAGATGCCGAACACTTTGCGACTGCGACGCCGTTGTGCAGCGCCGCCAGCAGGAAGAAAACCGCAAAGAAAAAGAACGGCTCGAAAAAGCAGAAAAACACGAGCCGAATGCGCTCGGATCGTTATTTACAATGGCACAAAGCGACTTCTACCCTCACAACGAAGGATATTTCAGCTGCTGGGAGGATTTCTTTGATAGCTGGAATGAAGATTGTGAAGAGTTCGTGGAGAAGCCGCTGTACGTATGGGGAACCGAAGATGTAGAGATGAGTTTAGATGCTTCAAGCATTGTATCTGGCGCCTGCGAGGATATGTATGAAGATGCCTATGATGACATTGGAGCAGACGCTGTTGCTGAAATGCAGCGCTACCTCGACGAGTGGAAAAAGAAATATGGGCGCACGTCCTATTTGCTGACTACCAAGCACGCTATCCGTATTCCTTGGGAGGAGATGAAATAACAATGGCAAAGAAAAACGACAGTCTGGGCGACCGCATGAAAGGCTATGAGAGTGTTTCTCGCAACTTCTTAACCCGCCGTGTACCTGCGATCATCCGGCTTGACGGCAAGGCATTCCATACCTTCACGAAGGGCATGGAAAAACCTTTCGACCCCGTACTGACTCAGGCTATGTAGGAGACGATGAAGTATCTCTGTGAGAACATCCAGGGCTGTGTGCTTGGATACACTCAGTCCGATGAGATTACTCTGGTGCTGACAGACTATACTACTATTCAGACCGACGCTTGGTTTGGCTATAACATTCAGAAAATGTGCAGTGTTTCGGCGTCGATGGCGACACTGGCCTTTAATAAGGCTTTTAATAAAGAAGTCGTGCAGTTCTTCTTGAGGAATGATATTGAAGATGCGCAACGCAATGGCGACACTTCTGATAGAGCATTAGCAAGCGCTATTCTATACGCTAATTATGATGCTTCTCTTAAAAGAGGTGCCATGTTCGATTCCCGCGCTTTCTCTGTCCCCAAGGAAGAGGTCTGTAACTGTCTGATCTGGCGGCAGCAGGACGCAACCCGAAACAGTATTGAGGCCGTAGGTCAGGCCAACTTTAGCCATCACGAGCTGCACAAAAAGACCTGCAACATGATTCAGGAAATGCTTTGGTCTCAGCGAGGCATTAACTGGAACGATTTCCCCACAGAGCTGAAGCGCGGTTCCTGTTGCATTAAACGGCGGTTTGAAGAAACCATCGACGATCCTCGCAACCCCGGCCAGAAAATTACCGTATGCCGTAACAGATGGATCATCGACCACGAAATTCCCATCTTCACTCAGGATCGGGAATATCTCGAAAGATTGATTTAAGGAGGCCATAAAAATGTCCCATATCTATGAGAATGATACGAAGCCCATTCTGAGCGACCCTCCGTACCTGTTGCAATTCATTTTGTCCGTGGTGCTGTCTGTGCTCTGTGGAGCGACCATCATGTTCATGTGGAACTGGTTTGTTGTCCCGCTCGGGCTTCCCATGATTGGCCTGGTACAAGCGCTGGGGCTTGATACGCTCATCACATTCATTGTGACCACCAGAGTCAATACCAACCCCGACCCATTCTGGGATCGTTGGATCACTGCTATCACCTATGCGCTTCTCACACTGTTTGCCGGGTGGCTGCTCCATTTCTTCATGTAACCCAGGAGGATGTCATAATGGATACACAAATGGTATTGACCCACACGGGTAAAATCTACTTCAACCGATCGCTCGGTTTGGAGTTTCTTACCGTGGGTGACTACGGCAAAGAAAACAACATCAAAGCCGATTTCCTCGGCTTAACCAAAAAGATTGAGGGCGTTCAGCACCACGACGTTGACCTTATGGACAAGTGGGTTGCAACTATCAGCAGCCAGAAGGGATGCCCCATGAAGTGTACCTTCTGCGATGTTCATAAATACGGCTTCTTCGGAAACGCCTCTCTACCTGATCTGGAATATCAGATCCGCTACATCATTGAACATGAGGATATCCGTTTTACTAACCGTTTCAATGTCCATTACGCTCGCATGGGCGAGCCGACTTGGAATCCTGCGGTGCTGGATTTTACTGAGTCTCGATTGGACGACCTGGTTAAAGAGTGTGGTCTTCACGCTGTCACCATCCATCCCGTAGTTTCCACCATGATGCCTCGTAGCAATAACGACCTCTCCAGCTATTTGAAGCATTGGTGCGAAATCAAGAATACCCAGCGGCATGGTGAAGCTGGACTGCAACTTAGTATCAACAGCACTTCAGACGATCAGCGGGAAGCTCAGTTCGCCGGCAAATCTCTGAGCCTGAGAGAAATCGCTAATATCGCCAGCGATTTGCCTATGCCGGTTGGCAGAAAGTACACGTTGAACTTTGCTGTAACCGAAGCAACGATTTTGGACGCCAAAGTGCTCGACTCCCTCTTTGACCGCGATAAGTTTATCGTCAAGATTACCCCGATCCACCAAACCAAAGCCGCTCTGGAACACAACTACGATATCACTACCAGCTACGACGATTACAGTGTCTACGACAAATTCGAGCAGCCCTTACTTGATTTGGGCTGGGACGTAATCGTGTTTGTTCCCAGCAAGGAAGAGGATTCCGACCGCATTACCTGCGGCAACGCTCTTATTAGCGAGGTATAACACAATGACTGAACAAGAAAAACTAATCAATGTTGATCTGTATGGTGACGGTAGCCGTAACTCGCGGCTTCGCGCAGAGTACATTTATTGCGATCATGCCGATGTGTGTTCGGTATACAAGGAAGGAAAATGCTTCCGTAAAACGACACTATTTGGCGTTCGTTGTGAATTTGGCCGCATAGCCTATGTTGATGGCGGCACAAAGAAAACCAAGATGTACGGTCGTGTTTATAGCGAGGCCAAAGACTCTGAGCGATACCATAAGCTCTCTTACCCCAACAACACCTACATCGCAAAAATCGGCGACGGTGCTTTTCTCGCGCCGCCCTATGTCAGAATCGAACGCGGCCCAGATTCCAGGCTATTCTGTGATAATCCTGGGTTCGGTTGCAATCGTCTCTTTGTCTCTATTGACGAGCTGACGCCAGACAATATCAATCGAATTTGCACCTACCATCCGCGTGCTATGCTTGGTGAAGAGATTAAGAGCTATCAAACAGAAATCATCCCGCTCTTTCTCCGCCAGTTGTCCAAATTGTTCCCGGAGCAGTACAACGCTTTCATCGCGGCGTTCCCGGATTATGAGCTGAAGGCTCCTGATTATCGTGGGAAATATGCGAAGCTGTCAACCTGCAATCGTGAGCTAACCTATCGTGATGCTCATGGTAACTCTTTCCGTTTTGACGGCAATGAGTTGGTATGCGACAAGTATCGGATTGGTGGGTTCATGCCGTTCTCATCCTCTGGTTACGCACAAATGCGTATTCCGGCGACAGATGATATGCAGGTAAAAATCACCGACAGCAACCAAGTCACGGATCAAACCGTTCTTATGTAATCATAAACCCTTAATTAGCAACAAAGTAAATCAATCAGAGGTAGCAAAAATGAAAACCCATACTCTCAAATTCAAAGGATATCATGGGCGACCCAAAAAGATTGCTGAGATCCGTGATCTGAACGAAGCAGGCCAGCCCAAATCCGACCAGGATATTTTGGATGAGGCGTTTTTGCTGATCCATGCGTTCTGCGCCGGGCGCAATTTCAAAATCTATTACATCCGTACTTGGAATCACAACGGCGTTACCATTTTTGATGTAGGAAGCCATACTGAGTTCTTTCATCTTACCCCAGCGGTCAGTCTCTACACGGACACCGCTTCATCAGAAAGGAGTAAACAAAATGGCTAAGGTTTCAACCAGAACCCCGCCGCTCATTTCCCTTTATTTCTGCCAAGAAAGAGGCGACCCTGACTATGGGTCTTGCCTCTGGGCAGTTTTTAACTTCGATCTCGAACGATATGAGCTGTCCATTACATCCGACTGTGGGAACTACGCCTACGGTTGGGTTCCTACCCACAAAAGCGAGAGCTTTATGCACCTCATGGCAAGGTTGGACTCCGGCTATCTGCTGGATAAGCTCGCCAGCCCGTGCGTTATCAATGAAGAAGCCACCTTTGAGGCTGTAAAAGAACTCATGGAGGCTTGGGGCGTTGATTTCTCAGAGACAGATCGTTGGGGAGATCCCGTATTCGATATGGACGAAATCAAAGACTGTTGCTATCAGAGCAATGAGCGAGATGTCCATGATGCCTTAGAGAGGAAGTTCGAGGGCACATCTATGGAAACCTGTGACGACTACGACCTCTGGAGCTGCATTCAAAAAGACTTCACGACCAACGCCAAGAAAATTGTGCAGGTCTTCATGGAATACATTCAGCCTGTGTGCAAAAAGATTTCTGATGACGAAAAGAGAGGTTGAGATGGCAGCAATAAAAATCCCCAAGTATATCCGCCAAAAAATGCACCGCATCGCTCACCTTCACGCTACAGCAAACAAAGAAATGCAAGTAGTAGAAGCGTGGCTGGAAAATCAGGGCTTCGACACATCCATGCAGGGACTGAGATGTGGAAACGGCTATTCTCTTGAAGAGCTGGATTATGGAAATGATTGCACCGACGAACTTTGCGAGAGCATGGAAAACGGTTTCGGTTTGACAAATGAAAGGAGCGTTTGACATGAAGCCCGGTGACAAAGTTGTAATGAACAACAAGTATTACGTGAGTACGGAAAATAAAAGTCGCATCTGGACGGTAGCATCAGAGCCGTGGATGTGCTGTGGCACTCTCGTTGTAAAACTGAAAGGGAAATCTGGCGGCTATGCTGTTGATGGACTGGACATTATTTCCGAATGAAACGAGGCTTTTATATGAGTAACGAAAAAATTTGCCCTGTATACAGCGCTTCCGATAATACTGCCCGCGAGTGTATCAAAGAAGAATGTGGGTGGTGGTGCGATCAACGCAATGCTTGTGCTGTAGTATCCGCGTCCGACAGTGATATCTATGTTCTGTATTACACACCGGGAGCAGAGTCAGTCGAGGAACTGACGTTTATGTACAACGAGGCTAAAAAAGCCGTAGCACCGAGACCTATCATCACATTACCTACCAGCCTCTCGCTCAAAGAAATATCAAAACAAGAACTCTTGAATATTATCTCCAAAACTCTGTGCAAAGATAAAGAGGATATTCTCAAATCAGCACAGGCAGAAAACGAGGCTGAAAGGTAAATCTGGGAAAGCTGGGTAGGGAATCACGACAAGCATATTGAAGATGTTGCCTGTTCCAAATTAGGAGTGAAAAGATAATCTATGTACAAATCATATGAACGCCCTCCCCTTGTTCTAAACGGAGGGGCGAAGCTCTTCGCTGTCAACGCTGGGTACCGTAAAACCGACGTAGGTACGAACTGGTATTATGTCCGAGCCAAGAATGCCCGTGAAGCCCGCAAGCGCTTCAAAGACCGGATAACCTGGCTTGATGTCTATGGCATCCGTGAAGTTACTGACGCCGCACTAATCCAAGATGTGCTTAGTTCTCCGAGAAAGTATATCTGCTTCTGATGGAGGGCGAGATGGGAAAGAGAACACATAAAGCTCCGCAAATGCCAGCTTGGTTTTGGTACGGCATTGTAGACGGCTGCTGGTGCTGCAAAAATCGCCATAACTGCAACCAGTGTAAAGAAGTCCGTAAATACCGCAAGCAGCATTTCCCACCCAAAGAAAAAAGTAGGCATGGCAAAGCCGATCATGATGATCGAGGAGAATAACCATGAGAGCAACAAAGCAATTCAATAACGTAGACACCCAGAGCAAAATCGCAATCAACACTGACGAGCTTCAGGCCATGTTGAGTTGTGGCCGGTATTCTGCCATACAGATTGGCGAGGCTGCTGAGGCTCGTATCCAGATTGGGAAACGAATCTTCTGGAATGTCGAAAGGATCAAAAGCTACATCAACTCTATTTCTGTATAGGAGACTGCTGTATGAACATTTACCTGACCATGATGGTGACAGTCTTAGTCTTTACTCAGATTGTCCGTATCGTTCAAAACACCATTCAGCTCCGCCGGCAGTATAAGCTGTTTCAGGCTCAACTCGGACAGCTGGATAACATCACCCAAGAGGATCTTGATATGCAACGTAGAGCATATCGCTTGATCGTAGATCACTTTGAACACAAGAGGAGTGAGGCGTAATGACCAAAGAAGAGGCTATCGCTGTCTTTGAATGTTTGGCAACAGAAATGACTGCAATTTTGGCAGGAATCCCAAAAAGCGAAGCCGCAGCGGATCAAATAAAAAGGTACATTGATGCCTATGATATAGCGATCTCCGCTCTTCGTATCCAGCAGAAGCAGGAGAGCGAATGTACAAAGTGTAGCGGCATTATGTATCGTCAAACAGACAGTGGGAAAATCATCCCAGTTGGTCAACGGTGTGGTGCAAAAATTACACCTCCCTGCTACGTGCCGGATGGAGATGGATGTGCTTATCAAATCTATGGAGACAACGACGATGAGCCAATAGGCCGTTGTAAATCTTGCCCATTGTGCCAAAGCGATAAGATCAGACATAAACAAGAGTCTGTACACAATGATCCTCTGGTGCTTGATGAGCTACGACAGATGCGCGGTGAACCTGTATGGTGTAAAGAGTTAGAATGCTACGGCATTGTGAAGATGGAGAAAGTCGGAAGCTGGGCGAACGAGCTATTTTTGGTTGGAACATGGCATAGTGGCGATGCCGCCGTAAACTTTGAGTACGACATCAAATCACGCGGTCTTACGCTTTACCGGCATAAGCCGGAGGAGGGGGCGGTATGAGCAAGCCCATGAGCGAGCAAATGCAGAAATTGGCGGCTCGATACGAAAAGGCGACTGGTAAGAAGTTCAATGCGAAAACGAATGCACAGAAAATCCGTTCCATGACAGACGAGGAGCTGGCAGAATTGTTTGAAGAACTTTGCTACGACAGCATGGCGCATCGTGCCAAATATTGGCTACACTGGCTCCAGCAGCCAGCGGAGGAGGAACCGAAATGAACTTTAAGCAGTTTATCCGGTGGAGATTGGTTTGCTTTGTTCAAACTCACATCAGGCATTGCCAGGAATGCCTTGGCAGTAATGGGCACTGCCAAGAGTGTAACGACTGGCACCATTTGTTCCGCAGAGACTGGCAACGGACATATTGGAGAAGGAAGTTCTGACCATGAGCAATAACGCGAACTGCATCACCTGTAGGCACAAAAAGGACTTCTTAGTTCCGTGCGATTGGTTGAAAAACCAAAGAGCAGTGATTATGCCGCCCTGCCCAAGATACGAATCCGAAGAGGAGGATACCGATGCCCGAATTAAACTTAAAGCCATTACCTTGCCCATTTTGCGGCAGCACAAAGCTGAAAGTCGATCAGAAAGCAAGCAGTAATACGAAGTGGAACTCCGAAACACGGCGATGCGATAAACTGGTCGTCGTTACAGTTCGTTGTAACAAATGCCACACGAGAGGCCCGACAGTCTCTATGTACGCAGGGTGGTACGATCGACCTGCTCAGGTTTTGAATAATGCTGCTATCGAAGCCTGGAATCAGCGTATCGAAAAGGAAGTGGCTAACGATACCATTTGTTGTTGATAGCATAAAAAAAAGAGCGTAGGTGAAAACCCTACGCTCTTATAGCTTTAGATTTCTTCGCCATTATCATTTCTGAGAAATCTTCCTTCAAAATGACAGTCCAGTGCATTGGCGATCTCTGCTAATTCCTTTTCACTGAAATTATCACGTCTGAATTTACCACTAAGATTTTGAGAAGTACAGTTAAGCCGCGACGCTAATTCTTTCAAAGTCATGTTACGCTTGATAAGTGCGATTTTGATTTTCTCGGCCATTGCCATACTAACACCTCACAATCTTTGCTAAATCATTATAAATTGCTAAAGCACAAAAATCAATAGACAGTTTTCAAAGTAACCTATTAGCGATTTTATCGCTTGACTTTAGAAACCCCTCAAGATATTATGTAACTGTAGACTTACCATCGAAACAAAGGAGGATGATAAGTATGGCTGGCTTAAAACGAACAGACAACAAAGGTCGTATCTTAAAAGACGGCGAAACCCAAAGGAAAGACGGTACCTACCGTTTTACTTACACCGACGCAGATGGTGTTCGGCATGACGTATATAGCAAACGGCTGGTTCCAACTGACCGCCTCCCTCCGGGCTGCAAAGACGATCTCTGCCTTAGAGAAAAAGAACGAAAGATCAACCGCGATCTGGAAGACGGCATCAAGGCTGCGGTCGAAAACAAAGCTACGCTCAATGATCTGTTCGAGTTGTATATGGCAAACAAGCCCGAGCTGAAAGATACCACTCGTAGCAATTACCTTTATATGTACAACAAGTACGTGCGAAATGATATTGGCAAGAAAAAGATAGCCAGTATCAAATATTCAGATGTCAAGGCTTTCTATAACAAGCTCATCAAAGAGAAGGGCTTCAAACCTAACTCTATGGAAATTATTCACACCATCATCCACCCCATATTTACTCTGGCCGTCCGTGATAATTACATCCGTATCAACCCGGCTACCGGAGCGATGGCGGAAATCAAAAAGAGCCACAACTGGGAGAAGCCAAAGCGTCACGCGCTGACCATCGCAGAGCAGACGGCATTTATTGACTATATGAGAAATCACAAAGTTTATAATCATTGGCTCCCCTTGTTCACTGTCTTGCTTGGTACTGGATGCCGTATCGGTGAAGCCATTGGCCTGCGCTGGGAAGACTGCGACTTTGACGAAGGGATCATCAGTATCAACCACAATATGGTCTACCGAAAGTATGAGGCAGACGAAAAGGCACGTTTCCATATCGTAACACCAAAAACAAGCGCGGGCGTCCGTATTGTGCCTATGCTATCAGAGGTCAAAGCCGCTCTGCAGGCAGAATGGGAAACACAAAAGATAGTCGGGTTCAATGAGTCCGTTGTCGATGGGTATACTGGCTTCATCTTCCAAAACCGCTACGGCGATCCTCTCTCTCCTCATAGTGTCAACCGAGCTATTGACCGCATTTGTGCCGCCTACATCGAAGATGAAACGGTGCTGGCCGATCAAGAGGGGCGAGATCCTGTATTGATTCGTCACTTTTCTGCTCATAATCTGCGTCATACTTTCTGTACGCGGTTTTGTGAGAACGAGCGAAATATTAAAGTCATTCAGGAAATCATGGGTCATGCTGATATTGAAACTACCATGAACATCTATGCCGAAGCTACGAAGGAAAAGAAGAAAGAATCTTTCTCCAACCTCGAAGGAAAAATCAAGATCTCTTGAGGAGGATTTCAATGGGAAAGCTGATAGATCTTACCGACCGCACATTCGATATGCTGACCGTTATAAAAAGGGTTGAGGACAGAAAACCAGGCCGTCCTATGTGGTTGTGCCAGTGTGAGTGCGGCAATACCGTTGTCGTGTCCTCTACAAATCTGCTACGAACCAATAGTACAAAATCATGCGGCTGTCTTCGGCATACTTCCTCTCCCACCCTCATTGATTTGAGGGGCAAAACATTTGGCAAGCTGAAAGTAATAGAGAAAGACCCAGACTCAAAACCAGGTAAAGCGAAATGGATCTGCGAATGCAAATGCGGAAACATCGTGTCTGTCCTCTCCGATAGTCTCCGCAATGGAAAAACCAGATCCTGCGGTTGCGCCCGATCTCAGATCAAGCATGACCTTACAAATCAGACGTTCGGCTTTCTTAAAGTAATCGAGCCGGTAAAAAACGAAAGGATCAAAGGTAATGAAACTCGCTGGAAATGCCTCTGCCAGAATTGTGGGCGCACCGTTGAGGTTAGCAGCTATTGGTTGAGGCATAGCGATCCCTATGGACACTGTAAATGTACCAGATTTAACAAACCTTTGTAAAAGCCATTTACAACCCCTCTGAGCGCTTCAAATCTTAAAGGTGAAACTGCCCTCGAACAATTTAATCGCCGCTCCTGCGTTGCCCAGTGGCTCCGCTGGCAAAAAAATAGGGTACAGATTTCCTCGACGGATTTCTGTACCCTATCTTTATTCTCTTATCAAAAAAACAGGGAGTCAGCCCGTAGGCCAACCCCCTGATAAAAGAACCAACATTCGATTAGTCGCAACTTTGTCAATATAGATACTCCACAAGATCATCAGAAAGAAAATCTTTGATAACCAATGGAGGCTTTTTATCTTTATCAGCGTATGTCATTGTAGAATACTTGTCCACAGAAGCATCCTTAGAAAAGATAAAATCAATGAACTCCGCGTCAGCGCTACTCTCAATCGCTTTATCCTTCACGCGCAATGTTCTGGGTAAAAACCAATCGTTTATCTTATTTCCTTCCAAATCAAGATTCTCAGACAAACCAATCGTAAAATCTAAATTGGTTACACCGATTTTGTAAGTAAGGGTGACAGTCTTCATATCTTTTACAACGCATACAACATTATTTGTCAGTGCGGGCAACATCGTCAAGCACGGAAGTTTTCTCTTCGCACCTCTGTATGTATGCTCCCTGTCATAGAAGATCTGACCAGTAGACAGCATTGAACTTTTTGCTTTGTCATAAAATTCTTGAGCACTGATAGAAGAATTTACGCCAGTCAAGTGCCTGAAGCGATCTGTCGGAAAAACTACTTCAAAGTAAGATTCTCCATACACATATAAGAAAACTCTACCAGCGAGTTTGTCCCGATACACTTCTGAGGCAGTTATGATTTGCTTGCGGATCTGTTCGTCCTTGATATTTTTCGTATCCATATCTCTGCCTCTTTCGACAAACATAATCATAGAAAAGGAGGAATAGCCAACGCTATTCCTCCTTAGCTGCTTGAGTAGAGAGTTTTCTGCTGGTTGTCAGCCGCGACGCCCAGTTAAAGCGTCTATTGGTGCGGAAATAATTAAGTCCCCCGCATGGACTACAGCAGTTAATTCCCGCTGCCGGACGCGACACCCAGTTAAGATGTCATTCGGCGTGGGTTTTTATCCTGTCCCACTCCCAGCACAACTTTTTACGGTGCTCTCACACCGGAAACATTACTGTTTCTATTATCATTATAGGCGGATTTCTCTGTTTTGTCAACAGGAAACTTCATCCACATAATGCGCCATTTTTTGGCCCCCACCGGGGTAAAACCGCGGTATGTTCGGCAAATGTGGTAAAGCTGTGGTAAAATGAAAATCGCTTCTCAAATGCTACAACTTTTTGTTCTAAAAACAGGCATCTTTCCTTGTTTTTAGCCCATTTCAGAACATTTTTCAAGTATTACTCTCCGAGAGGCTTCATTGTCGGGAAGAGGATGACATCGCGGATGGAGTCGGTACCGCAGAGCATCATCGCGCAGCGGTCGATGCCGAAGCCCAGGCCGCCCGTCGGGGGCAGACCGTATTCGAGGGCCATGACGTAATCCTCGTCCATCATCTCGGCCTCGTCGTCGCCGTTGGCGCGCTTTTCGACCTGCGCCTTGAAGCGCTCGTACTGATCCATCGGGTCGTTGAGCTCAGTGAAAGCGTTGCCCATCTCGCAGCCGCAGACGAACATCTCGTAGCGCTCGGTGAGGTACGGGTCAGACGGGCTGCGCTTGGCAAGCGGGCTCACTTCGACGGGGTACATGGTGATGAACGTCGGCTGGACGAGGGTCTCCTCGACCTTCTGGTCGAAGGTCTCGTACAGGGCGTTGCCCCAGGTCTTGTCCACGCCGTCCATATCGACGCCGACGCTCTTGGCGAGCGCGACGGCGGCCTCGGCGTCGCCCTCGATCGCCATAAAGTCCGCGCCGGTCACTTCCTTGACGGCGTCAGCCATCGTGATGCGCTTCCACGACGGGGTCAGGTCAATGTCCTTGCCGAGCCACTGGATCTGATAGGTGCCGAGGATCTCCTTCGCGGCGCCGGAGAGGATGGCCTCGAGGATGTCCATCATGCCGTCGAGGTTCGTGTAGGCCTGATAGAGCTCGCAGGTGGTGAACTCGGGGTTATGCTTGGTGTCCATACCCTCGTTGCGGAAGATGCGGCCGACCTCGTACACGCGCTCCATGCCGCCGACGATCAGGCGCTTTAAGTGCAGCTCTGTGGCGATGCGCATGTACATGTCGATATCGAGGGTATTGTGGTGCGTGATGAAGGGGCGCGCGTTCGCGCCGCCCGCGATGGGGCTCAAAACCGGCGTCTCGACCTCCATAAAGCCGATGGAGTCGAGGTAGCGGCGCAGATACGCGACAAACTTCGAACGAATTTCGAAGTTGCGCTTGGACTCGGGGTTGATGATCAGGTCCACATAGCGCTGACGGTAGCGCGCTTCCTTATCGGTCAGGCCGTGGTACTTCTCCGGCAGGGGACGCAGAGACTTACTGAGCAGCGTGATCTTCTTGGCGCGCACGCTCATCTCGCCGCGCTGGGTGCGGAACACCTCGCCCTCGACGCCGACGATATCGCCGATGTCGTACTTCTTGAAGCGGTTGTACTCCTCCTCATCCATCTCGTCCTTGCGGGCGTAGAGCTGGATGCGGCCGGACTTATCCTGCAGATCGCAAAAGCTGACCTTGCCCATGCCGCGTTTGCTCATCAGGCGGCCCGCGACGCGGACCTCGCTGCCCTCAAGCGCGTCAAAGTTGTCCTTGATGTCCTGAGCATGGTGCGTCACGTCGAAGCGCGTCTCCTTGAAAGGATCGCGGCCCTCGGCGCGCAGCGCTGCGAGCTTTTCGCGGCGGACCTTCAGGATCTCGCTGAGGTCCTGCTCGGGAGCGTTGGTCTGGATATTTTCTTCAGCCATGATATTTCTTTACTCCTACTCTATATAATACAGCTTAACGTTCGATCTTGACGATGCGGTAGACGATGGTGCCGACAGGGGCCTCCACCATGACCTCGTCGCCCTCTTTTGCGCCCATGAGCGCCTTGCCGAAGGGGGAATCCTCGGAGATGGCGCGGTGCATGGGGTCGGCCTCCTGCGAGCCGACGACCTTATACTCGGGCAGCTCGCGGCCGGACTTCACATCCTGCACGGTCACACGGCAGCCGATGCTGATGCCGTTCGTGCCCGCGTCGTTTTCGTCGACGATGACGGTGTGCAGCAAGATCTCCTCGACCTCAGCGATACGGGAGTACAGCTTGCCCTGCTCGTTTTTTGCTTCATCATATTCGCTGTTTTCGCTCAGGTCGCCGAAGCCGCGCGCCTCTTTGATGAGGTCCGCCACTTCCTTTTCACGCACGGTCTTGAGGTAGGTGAGCTCCTTTTGCAGCTCTTCCTTGCGCTCCGCGCTCATCTTGTACTCTTTTTTCATGTTCGCCATATTGAGATCGTTCCTTTCTTTCGCGCCCGCAAAATTGCGCGGCGCGCACACGAATACCATTTTAGCGAAATAATTATAGTGATTTTGCCCCGTGTTGTCAAGGTAAGTTTGCGTTTTCTCCCCCATCGGGCGGCATTTTCACATCTTTTACCCAAATTTCGTCCGCGCGGCGCGCAAGCGAGGCGTAGAGTGCGCAGATGAGCTGATCTTCATTCCAGATCATCGCTGCATCACCCAGGTTTTCCGTCCCATAGGCGACAGAAACCGCACCGCTCCCCAGCGGCAGCACAAGGCCGTCGGGCAGCGGGAAATCGTCGAAGCAGACGCTCAGGTCGGCGGCGATCCTCTCGTCCGTCTGCAATGTATGGACACTCGCGCCGCAGTCCCAGCGCAGCGTGCGCGCAAGGCGCTCGCCATTCGGCGCGCAGAGTGCAAGATAGCGCACATCTTTAGAGAGCTCGCGCGCCGCCGCTTCGAGTGCCGCACTCTGCGAGGGTGCGCACAGCGCGATACGTGCCCGCTCCGGCGCAAGGCCGAGCCGCGCCATCGCGCGGCGAATGATCTCCGCCGCCTTTGCCATGCGCAGCGGCTTTTCGGGCGGCGGCAGGACACCACAGCGCGCAAATACCTCCGCATATGGATAATCCTTGGGAAACACGGCATAACTCACACGGCGCTTTTGCAGGTATTTTGCTGCGCGCTTGGCCGAAAGTGCAGCAAGCATTCCCTCGCCGCGCGATGCGTAGGCCGCGTCAAAGCGCACGCCGCAGAGCATGCGCGCGCCGTTTTTCTCCCCCGTGTCCCGATAGCAGACCAATCCCTGCAAAATGACCCCTCCCCGCAAAAAAGCTCCCCGCCAGTATATGGCGGGGAGCTTGTGCGTTATGCGGTTTACCAACCCTTGATATAGTCCGTGAGGTACTTGAGCGGGTTGATGATCTGTCCGTTCTCGGTGATCTCAAAGTGCAGGTGCGGGCCGCTGCTCACGCCGGTCGTACCGGTGATGCCGACGACCTGACCCTGCGCGACATACGTGCCCACGCTGACCGAACGGGATGACAAATGCTGATATGTCGTCGTGTTGCCGCTGCCGTGGCTGACGACCACATAGTTGCCGCGGTACTTATTGTAAGCCGAGATGATGACCGTGCCCGCCTTGGCGGCGACGGCCTGCGTCGTGTAGCCCACGCGGCCGATGTCAATGCCCGCGTGATTCCTCGACGCGCCCGCGATGCCCGTGTAGCGCGCGCCGAGCGGCGAGGTGACATACTTGCTCGAGCACGGCCAGATGTAGCCGCCATAGGTCACGGTGGTGTTGCCGTTCTTTTCGGCAAGCTCACGGGAAAGGCGCACGATCTCCGCCTGCTGGCGCTCCATCGCGGCGTCCTTTTCCGAAAGGATCTGCTTGTACTGCGCTTCGTTCGCCTTGAGCTCGGCAAGCACCTTTTCCGCCTCAGCGCGCTGGGTGTTCAGCTCGCTCTTTTTGGCGACGAGCGTCTCCTTGGCGCTCTGCTGCTCGGCAAGGGACGTTTCGAGCGAGGCCTTCTTCTGCTCGATCTGCTCGCGCAGGGCACGCAGATCGTCGATGACCTTCTGGTCGCTGTCCATGATCTCGCTGATGAAGTCCATGGCGCTCAGCAAGTCGGAAAAGCTCGCCGAGTCGAACAGCACCGACCAGTACGACACCGTACCGCGCTCTTCCATCGAGCGCACACGCTCGCAGAACTTTTCGTACTGGCGCGCCTCTTCCTCTTCGTTCTCGCGGATCTCCTGCTCGGTCTGCGTGATCAGCGTCTCATACTCGCTGATGAGCGACTCAACGCCCTTGATCTCCGACTGAAGCAAGTTGATCTGCTTGTCGATATTCTCTTTCTGCGCAAGCGCGGCGCTCTTGTCGTTCTGGATGGACTTGAGCTCCTTTTCAAGCTGCGACTTTTCCGAGTTCATGCCGCTGAGCTCGTCCTTGAGCTTGTCGATATCCGCCTGCGTGACGGCGGAGGCGTCCTGCACCATGGAAAGCGGCGTCAGCTCCGTCAGCGTCAGCGACGCGAAGACGGCCAGCACCAGGAGGATGCGTGCGATCTTTTTTCTGCTCATCGTCCGTCTCCCTCACACGTGCAGGAACTTGCGGATAGCCGTCAGGCTGCCACCCACACCGATCAGGATACCGGCGGCGGCAAAGATCGCAGCCACGGGCCGCCAGATCGACGAAAAGTCGACGATCGTCAACAGCTGCAGCCGGTCGGACATCGCAAGGCTCTTTGCGACCGATTCATACAGCAGCCACTGCAAGCCAAAGCCAAGCACCGCGCTGAGAAGGCCGATCATAAAGCCCTCGTACACGAACGGCCAGCGGATGAAGCCGTTCGTCGCGCCGACCATCTTCATAATGGCGATCTCGTCGCGGCGGTCGAATGTCGTGAGCTTGATGGTATTCGAGATGATGAAGACCGACACGAGCAGCAAAATGGCAATGAGCGCGATGCACACTACGCTCGCAACATTTCGCAGCGTGATAAAGCCGCCCGCGATGTCTTCGTCCACGCGGACATTGGCAACGCCTTCGACATTGTCGAAGATATCCTGCGCAGTCTTGCCGGAAATGCTCAGATCGTCAACATAGACAGCGTAGCGGTCGCGCAAAATCTCGGGGTCAAGGTTCTGGAACATGTTGTCCCCCTCGTAACGCGCCTCAAAGGACTTCATCGCCTCTTCCTTGCTGATGAAGACACATTCTTTCACATTGTCACGCTGCTCGATGGCGCGGCCCACGGCCTTGGTCTGCGCATCGTCGCAGCTCTCGTCCACGAAGGCGAGAATTTCATACTCGCTCTCGAGCTGCTGGAGCTGCACCTGCGCATTGTACGCCACGAGCGAAAATGTACCCATGACGACAAGGCAGGCGACCGTGATGCCCACGGCCGCAAAGGACATGAATCCGTGCGAGAACATGTTGCGCATGCCCTCGCCGAAAAAGTAAGAAAAATCGTGTTTGCGCATAGCTTACCTCGCATTATAGCCGACGCCGTCGCCATCGCTCGTGATGACGCCCTGTTCGAGCGTGACGACGCGTTTTTTGAACTGATTGACAAGATCTTTCTCGTGCGTGACGACGACCATCGTCGTGCCGAGCTGGTTGATACGCTCGAGCAGGCGCATGATCTCCAGCGAGCGCGCGGGGTCCAGGTTGCCCGTCGGCTCGTCGGCGATGATGGTGCTGGGGTTGTTGATGAGCGCACGCGCAATGGCCACGCGCTGCTGTTCGCCGCCGGAGAGCTCGTTGGGATAACGGTCGGTCTTTTCCTCAAGTCCGACGAGCTCAAGCACATAGGGGATGCGCTTTTTGATCTCGCGCGGCGAAGAACCGACGGCGCGCATGGCGAAGCCCAGGTTCTCGTAGACCGTTTTCTTCTCGATCAGGCGGAAGTCCTGGAAGATGACGCCGACGGAGCGGCGCAGCAGCGGGATCTGCCGCTCGGCAATGTTCGTCAGGCTGAAGCCGTTGACGGCGATCTGACCGGATGTCGGCACGATCTCGCCGGTGAGCAGCTTGATGATCGTCGACTTGCCGCTGCCGCTCGGGCCGACCAAAAAGACGAACTCCCCATCCTCGATGCGAAGCGAAATGCCCTTTAAGGCCGTCGTGCCGCTCTCGTATTCCTTTACTACATCGTTCAGGCGTATCATGCTCTTCCCTCAGTTTCCAGCAGGTTTTGACTCGATCCCGCAAATTTTCAGTCTTTATTATAGCGCGGCAAGTCCGCGATGGCAACAGGTAATTATGTAAACTTTCAACTTTTTTGCCGCAAAATGGCGAAAAAACAAGGGCTGTCTGAAGACAGCCCTTGTCAAATTCTTTCTTTACGCTTCGATGCCGCGGGAGGCAAGGTACTTTTTGACCATGAGCGCGACCTTGAAGGTGATGGCGTCGTCGAACTCGCGCAGGTCGAGGCCCGTGAGCTTCTTGATCTTCTCGAGACGGTAGACGAGCGTATTTCTGTGGACGAACAGCTTTCTCGCCGTTTCGGAGAGGATGAGGTTGTTCTCGAAGAACTTGTTGATCGTAAAGAGCGTCTCCTTGTCGAGCGCGTCGATGGGGTTCTTCTTGAAGACCTCCTGCAGGAACATTTCGCACAGTGTCGTCGGCAGCTGATAAATGAGGCGGCCGATGCCGAGGTTTTCATAGCTGATGATGTACTTCTCGGTGTCGAAGACCTTGCCGACCTCGATCGCCATCTGCGCTTCCTTATAGGACTTCGCGAGGTCGCGCAGGTGCGTCGCCACCGTGCCGATACCGACGACCACGGTGCTCTCACCGTTCACGCGCAGCGTCTCTTCGATCTGCGCGGCGGTCTTTTCAAGGTCGCTCATCTCAACATTGTCGCCAAGCTGCTGCACGAGAACCACATCGTCCTCGCCCATGGAAAGGACAAAGCTCGTCTGCCGGTCGGGGAAGATGTTCTGCACGGTCTCGACGGGGATAGCGTCGGCCTTTTCGTCCGTGCGGCGGACGACGAACACGCCGCGGTTGAGCTCGGCCTCGACGTGCAGCTCCTTGGCGCGGACGTAGATATCGCTTAAAAGAATGTTATCGGAGAGGATGCTCTTGACAAACGACGTCTTGTCGTGCTTTTCCTCGTAATAGCTCTTGGCGGTGTTGAGCGCGACGGTCGCCATGCTGCAGACGGTCGAGCTGAGCGCGTCCTCGCCGCGGGTGAAGGCCGCAAAGTCGAACTGACCGCCCCAGCCCTCGAGCGCCTTGAAGGTCTTGCCCTCGAGCGCAGTGCAGGCGCCCTCGGCCTCATTGATGGGCTGCACCAGATGCGGCCAGCGCTGGCCGATCTCCGGCAGGTCGGTGCAGGCGATGACCGTGCCCTCGGAGTCGATCACGCCAATGACCGTATCGGTCGTTTCCTTAAACTGTAAAACGATGTTCTGAAAAATCCTACCGGACATATTCCGTGCCTCCTTGATTTATTAGGGAGTTTGTGCATTCTGCCAACTTGATGGGACTATTATACTTTCTCTGTCTGACGATTGCAAGAACTTTTTTCTCTTTTCAACAATTTTTTTCTTCTTTTTTAGGCATTCCGTAAAGGAAGGAGAAACGCTTACTTGTCCGCGCCCGCTTTTCCTTGGGCAAATTGCCCACTTTCCCGCAGGTTTTTGATCTCTTCCGCCGTGAGCATGCGGTATTCGCCCTTGGAAAGCCCCTCGTCAAGCGTGAGTGAGCCCATGCTCAGCCGCTTTAAGTAAACGACCGGCTTTCCGCGCGAGGCCAGCATCCGCTTGATCTGGTGGAACTTGCCCTCGCGGATGGTGATGAGCGCCTCGCTCTGCGCGTCGCTCTTTAAAATCTCAAGCTTTGCCGGAAGGCATTCAAGCCCGTCGCCGAGCGTGATGCCCTGCTCGAAGGCTTTACAGTCGGCGTCGTCGAGCGCGCCGTCGGTACGGACAAAGTAGACCTTGTCGACGTGCTTTTTCGGCGCGAGCAGGTCGTGCGCGAGCGCGCCGTCGTCGGTCAGAAGCAGCAGCCCCTCCGTGTCCTTGTCGAGCCGCCCGACGGGAAACAGGCCGATCTTTCGATACTCGGGCGCAAGCAGGTCGAGCACCGTCTCCCCGCGTCCGTCCTCGGTCGCCGAGAGCACGCCCGCAGGCTTGTGGAGCATCACATACGTGTGCTCGCGATAAAAAAGCTCTTCGCCGTTCACGCTGATGCGCGCGGTCAAGGGGTCGCACTTGTCCTCCGCGCTGGCCGCGATGCGCTCGTCGACGAGCACGCGGCCCTCGCGCACGAGGGTCTTGACCTCGCGGCGCGAATAGCGCCCGGTCGAGGCGATGATCTTATCGAGTCTCTGCTGTGCCATGGTGGTTCCCGCCTTTCTGCATTCTGAAGTATCAGTGTAGCATACTTTTTCTTTCGGTGGAATAGCTTTTATCGAAAGGGTGTGGTCGCTTCATGTTCATCATCACCGCCAAGTGCTCCAAACGCCGCGTTGTAAAAATTCTGCTCATCTTCGCGCTGCTGCTCTCGCTCTTTCTGGCGCTGCGCGCGTGCCGGCATTCGTCTCCGCCGCCCGTCATCGCCGCCGGAACAAATGAAGAGCGCATTGCGTATCTTGCCTCCCTCGGCTGGGAGGTGAACGACCAGCCGATCGAAACGCTGAGCGTCACGCTGGGCGAAACGCTCGAAGAGCCGTATTTGAGCTACAACGACCTCCAGCGCTCGCAGGGCTTTGACCTCACACGCTATTGCGGGCAGACGCTCTCGCGTTACACCTATGTTGTGACCAACTATCCTGACGCCTCGCTCCCCTGTCAGGCCGACCTGTACGTCTGCGACGGCGCGCTCGCCGCGGGCGACATCGTCTGCACCGGCGAAAACGGCTTCATGGCAGGGCTCGCTTTCCCCGCCGGTTGACAGCGCTTTCTTCTCCCTCTCACAGCCCCCGTGCGGGGGCTTTTTCTTTTTGACTATTGCGCGCGGCTGTGGTATGATTTCGGTGAATTGATACAAAGGAATCATCCCATGGAATTTTACACCCTCGCCAGTTCGAGCGCCGGCAACGCCGCGCTCGTCTGTCACAACGATACCCGCCTTCTCATCGACGCGGGCATCTCCTGCCGCCGCATCACACAGTCGCTCGCGGTGCTGAACCTCACGCTCGACGACCTCGACGGCATTCTCATCACGCACGAGCACATCGACCATGTCCGAGGACTTGTGACGCTTGCCAAAAAATGCCCCGCCCCGCTCTATGCGACGTTCGGCACCGCGGCGGCCATCCAATACCCCGAGCCGCGCCTGCGTGCCTTTGCCGCGGGCAAAGAGTTTACGATCAAGGACCTGCACATCCGCTCGTTCCGCACGTCGCACGACGCGAAAGAAAGCGTCGGCTACCGCATCGAGAGCGACGCAGGCTCGCTCGCCGTGCTGACGGACACGGGCTTTGTCACCGATGAGGCGCACGATGCCGCCCTCGGCGCGGACATGCTGCTGCTCGAATCGAATCACGATGTCGTGATGCTCAAAAACGGCGGCTACCCCTATTATCTCAAGCAGCGCATCCTGAGCGAATACGGGCACCTGTCGAACGACGCCGCGGCGGAATTCGCCATCGAATGCGTCCGCGCGGGCACGAGCGACATTCTGCTCGCGCACCTGAGCGACGAGAACAACTCCCCCGAGCTTGCCGAATACACCGTCGGCCGCGCGCTGCAATCGAGCGGGCTGAGCGTCCGCCTTGCCACCGCGCCGCGCGACACCATCAGCGAGGTACACGTATGCAGAAGATCACCGTCCTTTGCGTCGGAAAACTGAAGGAGGCCTTCTACGAGCAGGCCGTCAAGGAATACGAAAAGCGCCTTTCGCGCTGCTGCAAGTTAGAGCTTTTGGAGCTGCCCGAGCAGCGCCTCGGCGACGAGCCGAGCGAGGCGGAGATCCGTCAGGCGCTCAAAAAAGAAGCCGCACTCGTCGAGCAGAGGCTGTCCAAGGGCGGCGCGCTCATCGCCATGTGCATTGAGGGACAGGAGATGAGCAGCGTAGCGCTTTCGCAGAAAATGCAGCAGCTCGCCGCGCGCGGCGCGTCGCAGCTGACGTTTCTCATCGGGTCGAGCTTTGGTCTTGACGAGGACTTAAAGAAAAAAGCCGACCTGCGGCTCTCGATGTCGCCGATGACATTTCCGCACCACTTAGCGCGCGTGATGCTGCTCGAGCAAATCTACCGCGCCTACCAGATCGAGGCCGGAACCAAATACCACAAATGACTCATCATCAATATAAAGGAGGACACCGCCCATGTCGGATGAAGTGAAGCTTACCTGGGGCAAGACAGAAAACGACCTTTTGCAGCGCTGGCCCAAATCCGCCGACGGCACGCCGGAGGAACCCGCGCTTTTGACCGTCGCAATGGACACGAACGCCGAGACGGACATGCTCTGCGCCATGCTCCGCTCGTATGACATCCCCGTGCTGCGCAAGTACGAGGGCGAGGGCTCGTTCGGCAAGATCGTGCTCGGCATGCCCGGCAGCGGCACATGGCTCTATGTGCCGTCCTCGATGCTCGAGGACGCGAAAAATCTGATCCGCCCCATTGATGAAATTTCGGAACAGGAGGACATGCAATGAATTACCGTCAGGAATATGAAAAGTGGCTCGCCTCCCCCGCGCTGAGCGAGGACGAGAGAAATGAGCTCAAGGCCATCGCAAACGACGAAAAGGAGATTGAAAACCGCTTCTACGGTCCGCTCGAATTCGGCACGGCCGGCCTTCGCGGCACGATGTACGTTGGCCTTCACAACATGAACCGCCACGTCATCCGCTGGGCGACGCAGGGCTTTGCCAACGTCATCCGCGCTGAGGGCGAAGAGGCCATGAAAAAGGGCGTCGCCATCTGCATGGACTGCCGCAACCACTCGATGGAGTTTGCGCGCGCCGCGGCCTGCGTCATGGCGGGCAACGGCATCACCGTCAAGCTCTTTGAGTCCCTGCGCCCGACGCCTGAGCTCTCGTTCGCCGTGCGCGAATACGGCTGCGAGGCGGGCATCAACGTCACCGCGTCGCACAATCCCAAGGAGTACAACGGCTACAAGGTCTACTGGTCGGACGGCGCGCAGCTGCCGCCCCAGCACGCCGCGGCCATCGCAAAGGAATTAGAGCACATCGACATTTTCACCGGCGTCACGTCGATGGACTTTGACGAAGCCGTCAACAAGGGCCTCATCACGATGCTCGGTGAGGACTGTGACAAGCGCTTCATGGCAAATGTCATGAGCATGGTCAACGACTATGAGACCGTCAAAAAGGTCGCCGACGACTTCAAGCTCGTCTACACGCCCTTCCATGGCTGCGGCCACAAGCTCGTGCCCGAGGCGCTGACGCGTCTTGGCATCAAGCACCTTTTATGCGTGCCCGAGCAGATGGTCATCGACGGCAATTTCCCGACCGTCGTGTCCCCGAACCCCGAGAATCCCGAGGGCTTCTACCTCGCCATTGACCTCGCCAAGAAGAACGACGTCGACTTCATCCTCGGCACCGACCCCGACAGCGACCGCGTCGGTATCATGGTGCGCAACAAGCAGGGCGAGTTCGAGCCTGTCACCGGCAACCAGACGGGTGTGCTGCTGCTCGACTATCTGATCGGTGCGATGAAGCGCGCGGGCAAGCTGCCCGCGAATGCCGCCGCGCTCAAGACTATCGTCACGACCGAGATGGCGCGCGCCGTGGCGGAGGCGAACGGCCTCGACTGCTACGACACGTTCACGGGCTTTAAGTTCATGGCCGAGAAGATGAACGAGCTTGAGGGCGCGGGCAAAAACACCGTCATCTTCTCCTACGAGGAGAGCTATGGCTACATGATCGGCCACTACGTGCGCGACAAGGACGCAGTCACGGCCTCGCTGCTGCTCACCGAAATGGCCGCGTGGTACTACTCCCAGGGCATGACGCTCTTCGACGCGCTCAACGCGCTCTTTGAAAAGTACGGCTGGTACGGTGAAAAGACGCACAACCTCGTCATGCCGGGCTTAGATGGTGCGGAGAAAATGGCCGCTCTTATGAAGTCCCTGCGCGAGACGCCGCCGAGCGAGATCGCGGGCGTCAAGGTCGCGACGTACAAAGATTATTCGGATGGCACCGCGCGCGACGCCGCAAGCGGCGAGGTCACGAAGATCGCGCTCTCGGGCTCAAACGTGCTGCGCTTCGAGCTCTGCGACGGCACGCACATCGTCGTGCGCCCGAGCGGCACCGAGCCGAAGATCAAGGTCTACATCCTCACCAAGGGCGCGGATGCGCAAGAGCGCGACGCGAACCTTGTCAAATACTCCGCCTGGGTCAACACCCTCGCCTGATATTCCCCAATTCTGCCAAAGCAGCAGAGGGCGGCGCGGATCACGCGCCGCCCTCATTCAATTTTAGCCGCACCGCGGCGAAAGGATGACGACACTTTATGGCTCTGCTCGCTCTCTACTGGTCCATTATGATCGCCTGCTACCTCCTGGCCTCGCGCCTGCGAAAGTACGCAGAAAAATTCAAATTCGTGGACAAGCTCATGTCGCTTCCCGTTTATGCGCTGGTGCTTTTGATGGGCCTGCGCATGGGCGCAGATGAGGAGGTCACGTCGAGTCTCGGCAGCATCGGCATTCAGGCGCTTTTTGTCACGGTGCTGACTGCTGCGGGCAGCATGCTCGGCGCGTTCGCCGTGCGAAAGCTGCTGCACATCGACCGCCACGCCCACCCCGCCGGTGCAGTCATCAACGAAGCGGAGGTTGTGCACGAAAAGGCCGACGTCTCGGGCGCGAAAATGTCTTTTATCATCCTGCTGATGGTCGTTGTCGGGATGCTGCTCGGTGATCTTGTCATCCGCCGCATGTGCACCGACCTACCCGCCTTTCAGTCCCGCTCGGGCGACTATCTTGTAGTCGGTCTGTGTATCATGCTGGGGCTCATCGGCTTTTCCATGGGGCTGGACGGCAGCATTGCCCGCATTCTGCGCAACGCGGGGCTCGGCGTCATTTTAGTCCCCATCTTCGCCGTGCTCGGCACGTTGCTCGGCGGCGCGGTCTATGCCGCGCTCTCACCCATGACGCTGCGCGAGGGACTGGCCATCAGCGCAGGCTTCGGCTGGTACACGATGGCCCCGAGCGTCATCGCAAGCGCGGGGCACACGATGGCGAGCGCGGTCTCGTTTCTGCACAATGTGCTGCGCGAGATGCTCGGTATCATTCTGCTGCCCGTCATCGCGGGCAAGATCGGCTATATCGAGGCCATCACCATCCCTGGCACCGCCTCGACTGACGTGTGCCTGCCGATCGTCGAGCAGGTGTGCAGCTCGGAAACGGTCGCCTACTCGTTCTGTACCGGCATGCTGATGTGCATCACCTCCGCAGCGCTGGTGCCGATCATCATCGGCGCGTAAAAAATCACCCCGCAATGCACGGAAGAAATCATAAAGGGGAGTTCTCTTGTGATAGAGGGCTCCCCTTTTCGCGTCTTTGCACACGGTCAAGCAAGTGCGGTATCGGACGCTCACTGCACTGCCGGGCACTGCCGGCCTTCGTGGTCGATGGTATAGTCACAGGTGAGCAAGATCTTTGAAATCGGTACGATCTTATACCCCTCGGCGAGCAGGTAGTCGAGGATATCCGGCAGCGCCTCGGGCGTATGCTCGCCCGCATTGTGGAACAACACGATCGACCCGCTCTGCACCTTGCCCGTCACACGCTTCGTGATCTCACCCGCCGAGATGCCCTTCCAGTCGAGGGAATCCACGTCCCACTGGATCGGCTCCATGCCTATCGAGCGGATGGTGGAGATGACGTGGTCGTCATACTCGCCGAACGGGCAGCGGATGAGCGTCGGGCGGACGCCGGTCAACGCCTCGATCTTATCGTTGCAGGTGTTCACGTCTGCGATGATCTGGTCGGCGGTGAGGGAATTATAATGATCATGCGCGTTGGAGTGGTTCATGAGCTCATTGCCGCTGTCCACAATGGCCTTGGCCTGTTCGGGATACTGATCCGCCCAGTTGCCCACGACAAAAAAGGTACAGGTGACACCGTACTCCTTGAGCACGTCGAGGATCTTCTGTGTGTTGTCCGCCCCCCACGCCGCATCGAACGAGATGGAGCACACCTTCTGGTCGCGCTGGACACAGTAGATCGGCAGTTGGCGCGTGGCGGCCGACGCGCTGACGGCGGCGGGATAATTGACGGCGGCAAAGATCGCCGCGGCGGCCAGCACCGCCGCGCCCAGCGTCAGCCATTTGCGCCGGAGCACCAGAAAGCGCGGCGGCTTCTTCTCCTTTTCAGACTTCTTCCTGCGGTCAAAATGAAACAGCATCAGCATATCCTCCCCAATTCTCTTGGTAGAGGGTATGCTGGTGCTGTTCATATCATGCAAGGGGGACGGGCTTTACTCGATGCCCGCCAGCGTTTGGGCTTCGGCGACGTACTGGTCGATGAGGCCCTGCTCCTGCATCTCGGCGATCTTTTCGTTCAGGTAGGCGACAAAGTCCTCGTTGCCCTTTTGCACGCCGATGCACTGGCCCTCGCTGTCGCTTTCGATGCCGATGTCCTTGACCGTCAGGTCATCGTTCGCCGCGGCGAATGCGAGAGCCGCGGTGTAGTCGATGTACACAACATCGAGCTTGCCGCTCTTGAGCTCCATGATGAGATCCTGCGCCTTGACGAGGCCGACGACGTTCTCTTCACCCGCAAGCTCGTTGGCGATGGGCACCTGAATGGTGCCGTTCTGCACGCCGACCTTGTGACCACTCAGGTCTTCGGATTTGTTGTAGAGCGCGTCATCCTCCGCGCGGATCAGAATGGCCTGCTGCTGCTTAAAGTACGGGTCAGAGAAATCGACGGACTTCAAGCGCTCCTCGGTCGAGGCCATACCGGCGATGACAATGTCAAAATCACCCTTGGCGAGGTTGATGCACAGGTTGTCGAACGACATGTCGACGACCTTAAGTTCGACGCCGAGGTCATCGGCGATGTACTGCGCGATAGCAACGTCAAAGCCGACGATGGTGTCCTTGCCGTCCACCTCCGTGTGGAACTCGTTCGGAGGATAGTCGGCAGAGGTTCCCATCACGAGCACGCCCGCCTCTTTGATCTGCTCGATCTTGGACTTGGCGGTGTCATCGGGCGACGCATCGCCGTCCGAGCTGCCCTGCGCGCTGTCATCGCTCTTGCTGCCGCAGGCGGCGAGAGACAGGATCATCATAAGCGCTAAAAGCAGCGCCGCAAATTTCTTGAATGCGTTCATCTTTGTTCCCTCCTACGTGTCTTATTCCCACAGGGGCTTGTCCCAAAGGTTCACCTTGGTGCCGATGCCCATTTCCGTCGCGTTCAGATAGAGCTGATAGGCGATCATGATGTCCAGCGCGCCGAGGCCCATGGACGCGGCGGCGACGAACTGATCGTCCGAGGTGCGCAGCTTCTTCGTGCCGAGCACCAGCTCGCTCAGGTCCATGATCTGGCTCTCATCGAGCTTGCCCTCCTTCGTGAGCTTGGACAGTGGGTTCGTGTGCTGCTTGAGCTGTGTCCAGTAGTCGGCGACGATGCCGTCGGCCTTGAGGAAGACGTCCTCCATCACCTCGTTGGAGTGCATGGAGACGAGGCCGCAGCCGGGCGTGAGCCAGGAGGTGTCCATGAACGGCTTGGGCGCGGTCGTCTCGCCGACGATGAGCTGGGACTTGAGCGCCGCAGCCTTGCTGTCGCTCGTCGGGATGATCTCGACGCCCAAGCTGTCGCCGTACTCCTTCGCGATGCCCTCGGCCTTGGCGACATCAATGTCGCAGAGGTACATGGTCTTGATCTGGGGCAGCGCCTCGTGCACGGCGGAGATCATCGTGCGGCCGATAACGCCCGCGCCGACAAGGCACGCAATGTCCGCTCAAGATTGTAGCACTGAATAAAGAGGCGAAATAGAGTGGAAAACAATTTGGTAAAAATATACACAAAAGTCAGCATAACTATGACGGTCGAACATCCGCTGCGGCACAATACGGCGTGTTTATAAACAAGCAAAAAGATTTTGCTGCATGAAAACACGCAAAAAAGAAAGGTGCCGGGCTGAAACGTTCACTGTTTCAGTCCGACACCTTTTTCATAAAAGTGCAAAAGTGCGCAAATGACCCCTGCCATCCCCAAATGGCAGGAGCCGTCTGCGTGATCGTGTGGGGCGCGCACGCGCCCTGGTATCATAAAGCCGCGAGCGGCTCTATCATCATGCGTCGTTTTCGAGCATCCGGTAGCCCACGCCGATCTCGGTGAAGATATACTCGGGCGAGGCGGGATTCTTCTCGATCTTGCGGCGGATGTTCGCCATATTCACGCGCAAAATCTGATTGTCGGCCTTGGCCTTCGGCCCCCAGATCTGCTTGATGAGATAGTCATACGTCAGCACCTTGCCAGCGTACTTGCCGAGCAGCGCCACGATCTTGAACTCGTTGAGCGTCAGGTGCACATCCTGATCGCCGATGAGCACGTGGTGCTTGTCATAGTCGATGGTCAGGTCCTTGACGGTGAACTTGCCCGACTGCGCGATCTCGTTGTTGTCGAGCGGCGTGCGCGTGTGACGGATGGCCGTGCGGATGCGCGCGAGCAGCTCGCTCGTGCCGAACGGCTTTTCGATGTAGTCGTCCGCGCCGAGGTCGAGCGCCATGACCTTGTCATGCTCGTGCGTGCGCGCCGAAACGACGATGATCGGCAGGCTCGACCACGAACGAACCTCCTTGAGGATGTTTATCCCGTCCATGTCGGGAAGCCCCAGGTCGAGAATGATGAGATCGGGGCAGTGCGAGGTGATCATCGAGACCGCCTCGGCACCCGTCTGCGCCACCAGCACGTCGAAGTCGTTCGCGGTGAGAACCGTCGAAATAAAGTTGCTGATGTTCTGCTCGTCTTCCACCACGAGCACTTTATCCTTCAATTTCACTGTTGATGCCCTCCTCCAGCGGCAGATAGAAGCGGAAGCATGCTCCGCCCGAATCTAAATTTTCTGCGGTCATCGTGCCGCCGTGCGCCTTGACGATGGTGTAGCACACGGAAAGGCCGATGCCCATGTTTTTCTTCATATCAAAGTTGTTGTGCGACACGCCGGAAAGCCCGCCGTTAAAAATCGTCGAGAGCCTCTCCTTCGGGATGCCGTCGCCGTTGTCGCTGACGGAAAAGCAGGCGTTCGTCCCCTCGCGTGAGAGGCAGACACGGATCTGCGTGACGTTTCCGCCGTGGATGGCGGCGTTTTCCAGCAGATTCATAATGACCTGACGGATGAGCGTCGCGTCCATCGGCACCATCAGCACCTCGTCCGGTACCTCGATCGAAACCTTGATCGCGGGGAAGCGCTTGGTGAACTTGCTGACCGAGACGCCGACGATCTCCTCGGCCGCCTCGCAGTCCTTCTCGATCTTTGCCTGTCCGCCGCTCATGCGCGTAATGGACAGGAGATTTTCGACCATGCGGATGAGCCACTGCGCGTCCTCGTTCACGTCTTCCAAAAGGCGGCGCTTCTGCTCGGGAGAAAACGAATCCTCGTTTTCAAGGATCGCGGCGGTGTTGCCGACGATGCTCGTCAGCGGTGTGCGGATATCGTGCGACATCGCGCGCAGGAGATTGGCGCGCACGGCTTCCTTTTCTGTTTCGATGCGCAGCCGCTCCTGCTTTTTGATCTGCGTGTTCATCGCGCTGATCATCATGGACACCGTCAGCATCGCAAGGAAGGTGAACGGGTAGCCGGTGATCGTGAAGTTGAATTCCCAGTAGGGATATGTAAACACGTAGTTGACGAACAGCACGCCGGAGACAGCGCTGAATATCCCCCAGAAATAGCCCTCCGTCCAGCGCGAGATGGTCGCGACCGCCAGCACGAAGATGAGGTTCACGTAGCCACTGCCGTCGTCGATCCTTCGCAACAGCGTGCAGAGCACCGTCGCCATAGCCAGGATCGCCGCCGTCAGCAAAAGGTCGTAGATCCAACGCATTTTTTCGGGGATTTTTGCCATGTCGCCGCCTTCTCTCGCTTGATCGTTGGCGCGGAGAAAGACTCCGCATGCTTTCCGTCCCCATTATAGCATACAGCCTGCTAATTTTGTGCTAAATCGAATATTTTTTTCATGGTAGCAAAAAGGACGGCGCGATGCCGTCCCTTTCGCTGATAAAGGAAGAAGTGGAATTCAAAATTAAATCTTGCGGATGCTGACATTCGTCACATTCGCCATGTTGAAGCCGGGCTGCTGGGCGATCGCCGCCATGATGGCGACCTTGACCTCGTCGGTCAGACCGTCAGCGGGAACGGCGGGCGCTGCCGGCGCGGCAGCTGCTGCGGCGGGCTTCGGAGCCTCGGGCTTCGAGAGGATCTTGCCCATCAGCATCGTCAGGAAGATGATGCAGGTAAGGCCCACGAATGTGACGCCCATACCCATGATAACAACAAATGCGCTGGAAACTTGCATCGGCGGATACGCTCCTTTTATGTATTCTGGCGCTATTATAGCGCGCAGAATTTGCATATCAACCGTTTGGAAGCCCTCTTAGCATTGGCTTAACGCGAAGAGTTTTTCCCTTAACAGCGTTTTTATTGATGTTCAGTTTCCGCTAAAGATAAAACAGTCAGCACGCCGTCCTTTACGCGGAACTTAACGTCCCAGCCGCCAAAGTTCATACCGTACACGCGCTCGGGGTCGTTCTGGTACTGCGGGCGCGGGTCCTGCGCAAGCACACCGAGCAGCGCCTCGCGCTGCCCCTCCGGCAGCTTTTGCAGGAGCTCCGGCGGGCTTTTGACTTTGATCGTCTCTTTCGGCGACGGGGCAAAGCCGCCCAGCGCCTCTGGGTGCGCGTCGGCGTAAGGAAGGTAGGGCTTGATGTCATAGATCGGCGTGCCGTCCATCAGGTCCGCGCCGGAGACGATCAAAACGTCACCGAAGCCATCCTCATGCTGCACGCTTTCGAGCTTCACGCAGGAAAGTCCGATGGCGTTCGGCCGGAACGGCGAGCGCGTCGCAAAAACGCCCACGCGCTCGTTGCCGCCAAGGCGCGGCGGGCGCACCGTCGGCGACCATGTGTCGCGCACGGCGGCAGAGAACTGCCAGATGAGCCACAGGTGCGAAAAGCCCTCGATGCCGCGCAGCGCATCGGGATTGCGGTACTCCGGCTCGAAGACGATCTTCGCGCGAAGCGCGGGGACGAGCCCGCTCTGGCGCGGGATGCCGAATTTTTCCGGAAAGTCAGAGTGGATTCTGGCAATGACTTTCATTGTATAGTCCATAGAATGCTCCTTTTTTCGCACCTAACAGAGGTGCGTGAGTTTTGCAGCGTCGCGGGCGCTGTATGGGGGCCCCGCCTGCCGTGGGGCGCGGGGCAAAGGGGGTATTCTCTTCTCGAAGAGAATACCCCCTTTAAATCCCCCAGAGAAGGACGAGGGGCGCCCCCTTCGACCCCCTACATTGGCAGTCGGGCGCTTGAATGACTGCACGCGCTGCGCAGCGTTGGTGCGGTGTACATGGCTTCGCCATGAACCCCTGCGAGTCGTGACCGCTTGCAACCGCGCCTTACTGTCGTGAGGCGCGAGTGACGTTTGTCTGGCGGCAGACTGCGTACCGAATGCGGCATTGCTGCGCTCGCCGCATTGAGGAGTGCTCCGGTAGACGATGATTACTGTGCACTTCTGCAAGATGGGCAGAGCGGCACCCGCAAGGGGTGTGCCGCATCCGTAAGGCAGCAGAGCCGCCAACGGCTGCGCAACAGCGGATAATAGAAGCAGAGGCAAATCGTATAGCAATGCTAAACGCGGCTTCGCCGCGCGCAGGCAGTTGCATTCCGGAGGCATCAAAGTAGTTCAAGCCCGAGACTGCCAAGCAAAGCCTTTCTCTTGGGGTTCCAAGGGGGCCATTCTCTTTTGCGAAAGAGGATGGCCCCTTTGCCCCCGCCGCCCGCAGGCGGCATACCCCCTCGCACTTGTGCGAAGAAAGGGAGCATTCTCTCACGTGAGAGAATGTTCCCCTTTCCCGCGTTCCCCACGTCAGGTGGGGGAATTTTCTGAAAAAAGTTCTGAAATTACTTCAGCTTCATCGGCGTGAGCTGGAGATAATCGTCCAGCGTGCCGTCATGCAGGCAGCAATCGATGATCTCGCGGCCCAGCGGGTCGAGATCGTCGGAAACGAACTGCTGGAGCTGCTCTTTGAAGAAGTCGGTCAGGATCTTGGCGCCGGCGTCGTAGCCCGCGTTGCCGAGCTTGGACTGCGTCTCGGGGCGTAGGAACGTCTGACGGATGAACTGGCTGTCGAGCTTCATTTCATCGAGCGCGTAGCCGAACAGCGGGCAGCGCGCGGGGACCAGATGCTTTTCGCGCACAAAACCGTTGTGGCGCGCGAGGTATTCGCGCGAGAGCCACTCGCCCATGAATCCAACATGATAAGCGCCGATGTGCTGGTTCGGGATCAGCACGTTCGTCGTCTTAGGCGCAGACATGATCTGCTCGAGCAGCAGATTCGCCTGCGTGACCTTGAGGCCCGTGGCAAACGGCCAGTAGGAGCCGACGCCCTCGGCCTTCAGGCCGCTGCCGGCGTTCGTATCGGCGATGGACGGGTTCTTGAAGCCGCGTGGAGAGATGAGTCTCCACAGCCAGGCAATGGACTGCGGCACGACCTGCAGCATGCCCATGACGCCGTAGTTCGGGTCTTTCGCAGTAGAGGGCGGCATGCGCACACCGAAGCTGCGCACGTCGACCTCGACGGGCTCGGTATCAGGCACGATGTTGTCAACCATCTTGCGCGGCAGGATAACGCGCGGGTTGGAGCAGGGCTTGCCGTTCGACTCGATCACATGCTCCCAGATGAGGCAGGTCGCACCGGGCGTGCCGTCCATGTTGAAAAAGACCAGCGGCTCGCTCGGATGGATGCAGATGCGCTCATAGAGGGGGCTGTTACCGTAGGCATTCATGCCGTCCATACGCAGGAACCAGCCGTCCTCGGCATCGAGGATGCGCAGCTTGCCGCTCTCGGCATCCTGGAAGCTCTTGAGCGCGCAGGCCATATCATCGGCAATGGGGTGGATCTTGCAGCTCTCGCCGAGCGTCATGTAATATTTTTCGCCCGTGACCGTGTGCGTACCGATGAGCAGGCGGTCGTCCTCTTCGCGGTGGAAGTCCTCGAGCATTTCGCTCTTGCCGCCGCCGGACGCGCCCTCGTGCATGAACACGACCTCGCACTCATACGGCGTCTCGACCATGGCCGCGCTTGTGTGGCAGCAGACCCAGCCCTCCTGCTCGCCGATGTCGAGCAGCAGCGAGAAAACGCCCTTCTTGGCGCTGGGGCCGGGATAGAGGTTGTAGGCCCAGACCTCGTGCATCTCCTTGGAGCGGTTGTGCACGACGACCTGCTTGCCGTCAAAGTGCGTGTGGCGGAACGGCGGCGCGACGAAGATGATGGCGCGGGGCTTATAGTGCTCAGGCACATCGACAATGCTCGTAAAGCCCTGCATGTTCGCCAGCGACAGCGCGAAGAACGCGGCATTGAGCGGGCAGATCATCAGGCTCGGATAGCCGTGGCCGCGCGGGCCGGCGGAAAACGGCAGCATGATGACCTGCTGCGTCGAGAGCCAGTCGAGCGTCTCCTGACGAAGGGACGAAAACTCGTAGCCAAAGCGGTCCTTAAAGCGCGGCTTGTCGGAGGGCAGATCGTCGCCGATGGCCATGCTGTTCGGGTCGCGGCGGCGCATGTAGTCTTCCATGAAGTTGACGACGCAGCCGTTCTTGCAGCGCACGACCTCCGCTTCCTTGACCGTGCCATTGCCCTCGATGGGGTAGACCACGTCGTAGCGGGAGGTGTGCGTGGGGCCGTAGGCCATCTCCTCGAGCTCTTCCTTCGTCTCGGCATAGGCAATGCACTTGCACTTTTTGAGTGCTGCGGTGACCTCGGGGGCTAAATCAAATTTTTCAAAATACTGGTCAAACATGAAAAGATCCCTCCACATCTCATTGGGGTTTGATGATTGTTTATTCGCTGCGGGACTTTTTCATGCCGCGTGTCTCCGGGGGAAGAACACTGCTGCGGCATAATAAAAGATTGAGGTAATGCTATCACGATTGATAGAAAAACGCAATAAAACATCCTTGAATGTTTTAGAAAACATGGATGATTTTTCAAAATAGTTAAATAAACAAAAAGAAGACGCTCTGCTGCGCAAAGCGTCTTCGCGGGAAAACCGAAAGGATTTACGAGATCTTTCTGAGGAAATTGCCGTCGATGCGCACGCCCTCCTGCACGATGAAAAAGGCGTGGGGATCGAGCTCACGCACGGTCTCCTGCAGCTCCGCGGCCTCGAATTTCGAGACGCAGACGCACAGCACGCGCATGTCGCTCTCCGTATATGCGCCCTTGCCCTCCCAGTACGTTACGCCGCGGCCAAGGCGCGACATGATGCTGTGCGGGAGCTCGGGGTCTGCGTCCCTTGTGAAGATGAGCACCTGCACATTGATGTTCTGCTGATGCCCGCGGTCGATGAAGAGCGAGCAGAACACCGTGTAGATGACGGAGTAGATGGCCGTCTGGATGTCGAAGAGCAGTGCGCAGGCGACGTAGAGCACGATGTTGAAGCCCAGCGAAAAACGTCCGACGGTGAAGCGGCTGCCGCGCTTTGTGAGGCACAGGCCGACAACGTCGAGCCCTCCGGTCGAGCAGCCGCAGGTCAGAGCCAAGCCGAGGGCAAAGCCGCACAGGATGCCGCCGACGAGGCACGAGGCGAGAGGATCGTCCAAAATCGGCACGGCGGGCGACTGGATCACGCTCAAAAAGAGCGACGACGCGCCCACGCAGATCAGCGTGCGGATCAAAAACGCGCGCCCGAGGTCGCGCCACGCGAGATACAGCACCGGAATATTGATGAGAAAGTACAAAATACCGGCGATGTCCACCCCTGCGGGCAACTCAACGGCCTGCGCGAGCAGTGTTCGGATGATCTGGCTCAGTCCGACCACGCCGCCGGAGTAGAGGCCCATCGGTACGACGAAAAGGTTCACGCCCAACGCGTAGAGGAATGTTGCGAAAACCGCGATCAGGACGCGCGCCCATTTGTTTTGCAGCGCTTTGTGCAGCATAGCTCTTGCCCTCACTTTTCTCCGCACTGACCATTATTCTATGTACCCGTGCGGGTCTTATTCGCTTGTCACCTTTTGATTATAGCCCATAGCGGAGGCACTTGTAAAGCCTTCTCCGCGCGCGGGAGAGCGTGCGCGACACCGTGGACTTGTCCCTCCCGATGGCCGCGGCGATCTCCGTGACGGTCATGTTTTCCTCGTACCGCAGGCGCAGCAGCTCGCGCTGGCGGGCGGTAAGCTCCTCCTCGCGGGCAAGGCGCAGATTGCGCTTGAGGCGCATGAGGTCGCTCTCGTTGTCGCCCGCGTGCGCGGCGATCCAGGCGGTCATATCGCCGTAAACTTCATTGTTGCGCATACTATAAGGTGTACTTTTCATTGCGGTAATAGCCCCTTTCGTAATAGTGCCGCGTCAGCTCGGCCAACTCGCGCGACTGGCGCTGAAGCTGCTGGAGCTCTAAGATACGCCGCTTGAGTCGCTCGCGCTCCTCCTTCGTCGGTGCGGCCTTGGCCTGCTCGCGCAGGACCGTGATGCGCATACGGAAGCGCAGCGCGTCCTCGCGGTAGACAAACGACATCTGATACAGCGTCATAGCGTGCTCGCCTCCCCTGATATATATTCAAACGACCGGAGCGCTTCGCGCGCAAAGCGCGGAAAGCAGTCCGCGCAGACGGTCACGCCGTTCCGGTACCACAGCGTTTCTCCCGCGTAAATGTCCTGCGCGCAGAGTGAGCAGACCGCGTGCACCGAATCATGGTGTCTTTTTCCTGCGTACAACAAAATTCCTCCTTTTTTCAAATTCCCTGTTGACAAACGAATCGAAGTCTGGTAATATACAACCTGTTCGTTGCTGAGATGCTGGTATAGCTCAGCTGGTAGAGCAGCTGATTTGTAATCAGCAGGTCGGGGGTTCGAATCCGTCTACCAGCTCCACCGACAAGCAAACAATTTCATATGGGGGAATTCCCGAGTGGCCAAAGGGGGCAGACTGTAAATCTGTTGTCAGTGACTTCGGTGGTTCGAATCCACCTTCCCCCACCAAGAACGAGTTGATGAAAGTCAGCTCGTTTTTTTGTTGCATGAAACGAAAAATATCGAGCAGCCCGCGGGCTGACTCGATATTTTCTTTCTCTCTATTTTTTGTGCGTCCGTCCTCTTTCGGGGCGGCGCGTTTTCTTTTTCTGCTGCGGGGATCAGCCGCCGTACCGGTATCGGCGGCGTGCGCCGCGGGCAAACTGAGGAGAACGATTGCCGCAGCATGCTGGCAAGTACAAAGAACTTGTCAGCAAAATCAAGATATCACAAGAATCTTGCTATGTCAAGAATAAATTTACAAGATTCTTGTTATAATTGATTGACAGTTACAAGCATCTGCGATAGAATACAGTCAAATCTTGTCGCAGCCTGCGTTTTCTGGGGGAATCTTGATGAGTTTTGGCAAACAAATGCGTCTGCGGCGTGAGGAGCTTCATCTCTCGCGCGCGGCACTGGCGGAGGAGCTTGGCGTTTCGCCCTCTGCCATCAGCAACTATGAAAACGGCGTCAGCTCGCCGAAGGAGGAGGTGCTGCTCCGGCTGTTCGATGCGCTTGAGATCGACCCGAACTACCTTTACCGCGATTCGTTCCGCTCAGGCAGCTTCGTCTGCTCGCGCGCAGAGCAGGATTTGATCGAAAAGTGCCGCTCGCTCTCGCCGCTCGAGCGCGAGACGGTAGGCAGCCTCGTCAGCGCCCTGTGCACGATGCATACAGGGCGGGAGGAAACGAGCGCGCCGCGCCGCATCCCGCTCTACCGCTCGATCGAGGCAGCGGGCTACGCCGCCCCCGTGCCAGGCGAGGATTTTGACTACATCGTCGACCACGGCGATGTGCCGCCGGGAGCGGAATTCGCCGTGCGCATCCGCGACGACAGTTTAGAACCCGTGCTGCACAGCGGCAGCGTCGCCTACCTCAATCACGACCCGCTGCATGCGGGCGACGTGGGCATCTTCTGCGTCGGGGGCGACATGCTCTGCAAGCAGTATTACCGCGACCCGCTCGGCGTTTCGTACCTCTTTTCTCTGGGGCGGGACCGCGGCGCGGACGTCGTCTGCGGCCCTGAGAGCGGAAAGCGCTTTATCTGCTTCGGACACGTGATCTTAGATCATCGTGTGCCGCTGCCCGGTATGGGCCTGTGAGCGGGAAAAAGGCGCATTTTGCGCGGAAAAAGACTTGAATCGTTCACAAATTCTGCTTATAATGTAGGTTTGGAAATCAATAAAAAAGAAGGAAGCGTATTTCTTATGACGAAAATTGACATTTTCTCCGGCTTTCTGGGCGCCGGCAAGACCACGCTCATCAAAAAGCTGATCGCGGAAGCCTACAGCGGCGAAAAGCTCGTGCTGATTGAGAACGAATTCGGCGAGATCAACATCGACGGCGGCTTTCTGAAGGAGTCTGGCATCGAGATCTCTGAGATGTCCGCGGGCTGCATCTGCTGCTCCCTCGTCGGTGACTTCAACAAGGCGCTCAAAGAGGTCGTGGCGCAGTTCCACCCCGACCGCATCCTCATTGAGCCGAGCGGCGTCGGCAAGCTTTCCGACGTCATCGTTGCCGTGCAGCGCACGGTGGACGAGTGCCCCGAGCTCAAGCTCAACAGCTATGTCACCGTGGCCGACGCCAGCAAGGTCAAGGTCTATATGAAGAACTTCGGTGAGTTCTACAACAACCAGATCGAGGCCGCCGGCACGATCATTCTTTCCCGCACGCAGAAGCTCTCGCAGGAAAAGCTCGAGGCTGCCGCCGCGATGCTGCGCGAGAAGAACCCCGACGCCGCCATTCTGACGACTCCGTGGGACGAGCTGGACGGCAAGACCATCCTCTCCGCCATCGAAAAGGTGTCGCTGAGCGACGAGCTTCTTGAAAAAATGCGCCGCGAGCACGAGATTGAAGAGGCCGAGCATGAGCATGAGCATCACCATCATCACGATCACGATGAACATGACGAGCACGACGAGCACGAGCATCACCATCATCACGATCACGATGAACATGACGAGCACGACGAGCACGAGCATCACCA